>JAEIGA010000993.1_pt1 | contig 42756 bp, 46 predicted proteins | sample 9270691 | NCBI WGS metagenome assembly JAEIGA01 (sample SAMN17057246, study PRJNA624740) | gut metagenome | biome: biome; isolation source: fecal sample | host: Bos grunniens | place: China: Xizang | collected 2019 | reverse complement strand
TCCTTATTTATTCGGTGTAAGTTTATTGTAATAGTTGTGAAGAGCAAGAAGCTCTTCTTTGTGCATAAGCTGCATCTTCAACATATTAATTTCAGCAGTGAGAGCTGTCACGTTATCTTTAAGAATGGCATTTTCAGCTTTAAGAAGGTCACGTTCTGCTGTAACTATTTCAAGTTGTTTTTGAAGATTGTCAAGGCTTTCATTGCCAAGAACTACTTTTGTGTCTTGAACAATATCACTTAAAGAACAACCTAAGCCGATTGCAAGTCGGTCAACTGTGTCGAGATAGGTAGTTTTATTAGGATCTTTTATTATACGAAGTATAGTTTTCTCGGAAATTCCACTGATTTCTGAAAGGTGCTTTAGTGTTACATTTTTTTCTTTAATTATTCTCAATAAATTATCTCGCCACATGGCAATTCTCCTAAATGATTAAATGTGTCTTATTTTTAGACAGAGTTGAATATTGTTTGGACAAAGTTGGGTAGCCTTTGGACAAAGTTGGGTAGTCTTTCGACAAACTTGGGTATTGCTTTTTCGCTTTTAATTCTGCTATAATTTCCCCAACAAATACCAGAAGGGATATGTTCTAAATTGTCGAAATATATTGACTGTCAACATATCATAAATTAAACTGATATTAGATCAAGTGTTCGTGTACAAAGGGGGAATTACCATGACCGAAAACGAAAAAGAGTTAATAAAAATGATTCGTGAAAACGATAATCCTCAGAAAGCCTTAACTACGGCTGTCGATATTATTTTGATGCACCTAGTGCTGCACGAATCATCTGAAGCACAAGCTGCTGTTGGTCTTCAGGCACAAGCCTAAATAATTCTAATATAGCCTTCTCTCCTTCGGTGAGGATTTCTTTAGGAGGGGAGGGGGATTTTTCTCTTTCCATAGGAACATCATATCCCATAAGCCATGCTTCGCTTACGTTCAAAGTTTTAGAAATAAGATATATTCTGTCTTGTTTAGGTTCAAAACATCCACTTATATATTGACTTAATGCACTCTTTGGAATATTAGTGAGCTGACAGAGTTCGGACTGCTTCATTCCTCTAAAAGCTAAAGCTTTTCTTATCCTAACACCACAATGTTCTTTTCTTTCAGCATCCATAATTTTCACCTCCTTCCATAAATGATTATATCACCAAAGTTCAGAAAAGTCAAAAGTATTTTCAAAAATTTCCAAAAAAAGTTCAGAAAAGTTTGAAAAAGTGCTTGACATCATTCGACAGTGTTTGCTATAATGAGTTCAGAAAAGTTGAACGGCACTCACGCCAAAGGAGGAAAAATGAAAAATAGAAGTAGATGGATGTCGATAAAAGAAATACTGTGGACTCTGTTTTGCTTGGCAACGTGGTTTGCTCTTATACAATTGTTAAAAATAGTGCCATAAACTGTTCTGATGAGGCTTTAAAAGTAAGAAGAAACGGCAAAAGTCGTAAAAATAATAAGGAGGTAACATTATATTATGGTATTTGACTATTCAAAATTACTTGGCAAAATCAAAGAGTGTGGGTTTAACCAGACTACACTTGCCAAAAAAATTGGTATCAATCCAGCAACAATGAGCGAGAAAATCAATAATAAGTATCGTTTTACTGCAGATGAGATGGGTAATATATGTAACGCTTTGAGTATCCCAAGAGATGAGATTGGCGTTTATTTTTTTACCGAAAAAGTTCAGAAAAGTTGAACAATGAGGAGGCGAAATGAGTAAAGATGTATTAACAGACGAGCAGGTTGAGAGAGAGATTGAAAGGCTTCTTAAATCACCAAACGTAAAGCTGGCGAAGAAGGAAGAGCGTATCAGATATCGCAGAAGGCAATACCTCTACTGCTTGAGGAACTATGAAAAGAAGGGTAAAGAGCTTGCAGAGGCTGGCATCACGATGGAGATGCTTGAAAATCTTGGCAAGGAGTGTAACGGAGATGGAGAACAAGATTGATGCAACCGAATACACTACGAAAACGATTCAGGTAGGCAACGCAACCGTTTGTATTCATCAGCCAATACTCTCTGACAAAGAGAGAGCAAAAAGAGAAGAAGCTGTTATATCAGCTCTAAGAAATTATGGAAGAAATTTATTAAAGGAGAATTAGAAAATGATTAAAGAAATCGGTTATGCAAACAAAGAAGAATGGCTCAAGCTCCGTAAGGGGTATATCGGAGGCTCAGATGCTGGAGCAGTTATAGGATTAAATCCTTATAAGAGTGCATTTACCTTATGGGCAGAGAAGACTGGAAGAATTCCTGAGTTTCAAGGCAATATCACCACTCAGGTAGGATCTTATCTTGAGGACCTCGTAGCACAAATGTTTATGGCAGAGGCTGGCAAGGCAGTTAGAAGAAAGAATAAGATGCTCGTTAATGATGAATATCCTTGGGCATGTGCAGACGTAGACAGAATGGTAGTAGGGGAGAAGGCTTTCCTTGAATGTAAGACCACTAACTCACCAGTAGCTCTTAAGAAGTTTAAGACTGGCGAATATCCTGAAGCTTGGTACTGTCAGATGGTCCACTACCTTGCCGTTACAGGCTTAGAGAAAGCTTATCTTGCAGTGCTTATTGAGTGTAGAGACTTTAAGATTTTCGAGCTTGAGAGAGATGAGGAAGAGATTGAAACTCTTATGAAAGAGGAAGCAGCTTTTTGGAATCTTGTGCAATCGGATATCCCACCTGTAGCAGATGGGTTAAAGTCAACGGCTGATACGTTAACTGAGATATATCCTCAATCTAACGGAGAGAGTGTAGACCTTTGCAACTATGTAAACGAGTTAAAGCAGTATATGGCTATAACGGCTGAAATTAAGGCTCTAGAAGCCACAAAGGATGAGTTAGCAAATAAGGTTAAGGCTTTCCTTGGGGAGAGTGGAAGAGGTGAAAACGAGCATTTTAAGGTGTCTTGGACAAGCTCAGAGAGAAAGACTTTAGATTCTAAGAGATTGGCTCAAGAGCATCCTGAAATCGACTTAAACGAGTATTACAAAATATCAACATCGAGAACATTCAGGGTTACAGAAAAGGGGGATAAATAATATGCCATTTAATATTGGAGATGTAGTTAAACAAAAGAGAGATCCTAAAGCTCTTACAGAGAAAGGTACAATCGTTGACAAGATGTATTCAGAGGCAGATAGTAAGTTTATTTATAAAGTGCTTTTTGAAAATAATATCAGGAGTTTTACAATGTTTTATAACGAAGAGGATTTAGAGATTTGTGATGAGGTGAAAGACAAAGCTCAGTACACTGTTGAAACGGAAATTCTTAATAACGTAGTAATAGTTAAGATTTTAAAAAGCGAGAAAGATTCGCTAGTAAAAGAAGAACTCGTGAGAGGTCATGGACACATAATTCACGAAGGTGATATCGGCATCGTGCAAGCGTTATCATACGCATTAAAGAAAGCATACGAAAAAATTAACGGAGGAAAAATATAATGGGAGCAATCACAAATCAAGTAGCAAAAAACAATAATCAGGTAGTAGAAAAAAGCAAACAATCAGTTAATCAGTTAATGAGCACCTTCCTTGACGGAGAGGGCATGAGAAAGCGTTTTGATGAGCTTCTCGGTAAGAGATCACCTCAATTCATATCGTCAATCGTATCGTTGGTAAATGCAGATTCTAATATGCAATTAGCTTTCTATGAAGCACCTATGACTGTTATACAGTCAGCTTTAAAGGCTGCGACCTTCGATCTTCCTATCGATCAGAATCTCGGTTATGCGTATATCGTTCCATTTAAGAACAAGGGTACGATGACAGCTAACTTCATTCTTGGCTGGAAAGGTATGCATCAATTAGCTCTCAGAACTGGAGCTTATAGAACTATAAATGTAATGGATATTAGAGAAGGTGAGCTTAAGAAATATAACAGACTTACTGAAGAGATAGATATCCAATTTGAAGAGGATGAGGACAAGAGAGAGAGCCTTCCTGTAATCGGTTACGTTGGCTACTACAAGCTCGTAAACGGAGCTGAAAAGACCATCTATATGACCGTTAAACAGATTCAAAACCACGAAAAGAAATTCCGTAAGGGTGACTATATGGGCAAAGGTTGGCGTGATGATTGGGATGCTATGGCTCGTAAAACAGTTTACCGCCGCCTTATAGGTAAGTGGGGTGTAATGAGCATAGACTATCAAAATCATGGCGAAGCTGTTGCAGACTTAATGAAGGAAGAGTTTGGCTTAGAGCAAGGCAATAGTCCTCAGTTTATCAATGCTGATATTACTGAAGTAGATAACGAAACAGGGGAGGTAGTTGAATAATGGCATTCAATAAAGTTATATTAGTCGGAAGATTAACAGATAAACCAGAACTCAGACAAACAGCAAACGGAACATCCGTAACTAACTTTACTCTCGCCGTAGATAGGTCCTACGGTGAAGAGAAACAGACAGACTTCATTCCTGTCGTAGCTTGGAAGGGTATAGCAGAAACGATTGCTAAGTTTTGCGATAAAGGTAGTCAGATCCTTGTGTGTGGTCAGATTCAGACAAGGAAGTGGGAAGATAAGGATGGCAACAAACGCTCCACTACGGAGGTTTTAGCCACAGAATTCAGCTTCTGTGAGGGCAAAAGAAGCTCGGAGGATAATTCCTCGCCTGCAACTCAAAAAGGCTCTCAGGGGCAAGCAAAGACTTATACACCTGCTCAACTTGAGCTTGTAGAGGATGATGAGGATTTTCCGTTTTAGTGAGGTGAATACATGACTGAAATATTTGCATCTAAAGAAAGACAAGAAATTCTTGACCAGTATGGAATCAAGTATAAAACCGATCAAGAGCTGTGCTTTTGCTTTGACAGTGAAAGTGAGAAACAGAAAGCCATTAAGATATTAAAAGAGTGGCTTGTTTTATAGGGGTGAGAGCATGAAAGTATTAAGTTTATTTAGCGGAATTGGAGCATTTGAAAAAGCTCTTGATAGACTTGGGGTGTCTTACGAACTCGTAGGGTTTAGCGAGATTGATAAATATGCGGAAGCTTCATATTGTGCAATTCATGGCGTAGACAAGTCTTTAAACCTTGGAGATATCACGAAGGTTGATGGACAAGCCTTGCCGAAGGATATCGACCTTATTACGTATGGTTTTCCTTGTCAAGATATCAGTCTCGCAGGAAAGCAAAAGGGGTTATTTAATGAGGATGGATCACAAACAAGGTCAGGTCTCTTCTTTGAAGCTTTAAGACTCATAGAGGATACGCAGCCGAAAGTAGCTATAGCAGAGAATGTAAAGAATCTCACAGGTAAATCCTTTAAAGCACAGTTTGAAATCGTCTTAAAATCTCTTGAAGATGCAGGGTATAACAACTACTGGAAGGTTTTGAATGCAAAGGATTTTGGCATCCCACAAAATCGTGAGAGAGTTTTTATCGTATCGATCCGAAAGGATATTGATAATGGTAAATTCACCTTCCCTGAAGGATTCCCTTTGGTTTTGAGGCTAAAGGATGTTTTAGAGACTGAGATTGACGAAAAGTATTATCTAAAAGATACAAAAGACTTTTTCATTAAAAATTCTTTCGATATGGAGCAAAAAGGGAACGGCTTTCGCTTTGATCCTCATGTTCGCAATAATGCAGATGTTGCAAAAACCATTACCACAAGAGCTGGTGCAAGAATGGATGACAACTTCGTGATAGATATAGAGTGTGAACAACAAAGTTTCAAATTTGACAGTTCTAATGAAGTAGCAATACAAATGCTTGGACTTTTAAATATAAAAGGGAACGAACAAGTTAGAAGGGTTTATGGAGTAGACGGGTTTTCTCCTACACTGAACACTATGTGCGGAGGAAACCGACAACCGAAAGTGGCAATAAATTATGAAGAAACCAAGGTTTGGGATGGTTTTAATCAACGAGTAAGGGCAGACAGTTCCGTTGTTGGAACATTAACTCAAAATTGCGGTGCAGACTTAAAAAGAAACGGTCAAGGAATCATTGAACTTAAAGTCAATGTTGTTGGCAATTATTCTCCATCTAAACACGAGGCATCAAGAATTGTGGATGGTAAAGGTCTTGCACCAACAGTTAAAGAGAATCATGGTACTGTAACCGCAGTAGTAGAAGAGCCTTTGAGAATACGCAAACTTACACCGAGAGAATGCTTCAGATTGATGGATTTCGATGATAATGACTTTGATGCTTGTGCAAGCATTGGAATAAGTGACAGTCAGTTGTATAAACAAGCAGGCAATAGCATCGTGGTAGCTTGTCCGTATTACATAATCAAGTCTTTGTTTGAGGTCGGAATCTTTGAACATAATCCTCCTTACGATGTTTGCATAAACGGAAAGCATTATTTAACCGAGGAAGAAGCAGTTGAATACTTTTCTGCAAAAGAGGATTTTTCAGAAGCATCTGACAAAGACAAGCCTGTAGAGTATGTCTTCAACCAAAATAAACTCATTGAATTGCTTTTAAGAGAAGGAATTATAAGTGTCAAGGGAGAGTGATTTAATTGGCAGAACGCAGAATGTTTGCAAAAACAATAGTAACGTCTGATGCCTTTCTTGATATGCCACTAAGTGCAAGATGTCTATATTTCACTCTTGGGATGCTTGCTGACGATGATGGATTCGTTAACAGTCCTAAAAGTGTTATGAGACAAGTAGGAGCGAGTCAAGATGATTTAAACTTGCTCCTACTGAAAAGATTCATTCTTGCATTTGATAGCGGAGTTATCGTTATTAAGCATTGGAGAATCCACAACTATATACAGAAAGATAGATATAAAGAGAGTAAATATTTAGAGGAAAAATCAATGCTTATGATTGATGAAAAGGGTGCGTATACAGAATGTATACAAAATGTATCCAAAATGGATACACAGGTTAGGTTAGGTAAGGATAGAGATAGTCTAGAGGTAGTTAAGGATAATATATTGGATGACAAGCCTCCAAAACCTCAACGCCACAAATACGGTCAATATAATAACGTGCTTCTTTCTGATGAAGAATACGAGAAGCTTCAGGAAGAATTCCCTTATGACTATACAGACCGAATAGAGAGGCTGTCAGAGTACATAGCATCAACAGGAAAGAGCTATAAGAATTATCTTGCTACTATCCGAAATTGGGCAAGGAAGGATGCTGAGAAGCCTTCAGGTCCTAAAGGAAGAAGCAGTAATCCGTTTATAGACATGTTAAGAGAGGAGAGGTTATGAAGGTAGGTCTCATAGATGTTGATAGCCACAACTTCCCAAATCTCGCATTAATGAAGATTTCAGCTTGGCATAAGAGACAGGGAGATAGTGTTGAGTGGTGTTTACCATTGAATCATTACGACATAGTGTATCAAAGCAAGGTCTTTGATGATACCTATTCACCAGACATCACTTGGACACCTAATGCAGATAAGGTTATTAAAGGAGGCACAGGGTACGGACTCGATAATAAGCTTCCTGATGAGATTGAGCATATCTATCCAGATTATAGCATTTATCCTGAGCTTACAACGGATACAGCTTACGGATTTCTAACGAGAGGATGTCCAAGACATTGTGACTTCTGCATTGTGGGAGATAAGGAAGGATTAATGAGTAGAAAAGTTGCTGATCTATCAGAATTCTGGAGTGGACAGAAAAATATTGTTCTACTTGATCCTAATATTCTTGCTTGTAAGGACAGGATGGATCTTCTTGATCAGCTGATCGATAGCAGAGCTATTGTTGATTTTTCACAAGGATTAGATATTAGGCTTTGTACAGATGAAGTTGCTGAAAAGCTTAATAGAATTCGTGTTAAGAGGCTTCACTTCGCTTGGGATAATGCAGAGCAGGACTTGACACCATTCTTTAAGAGATTTACTGAGGCTTACAACAGGAAGTCTTGTAGTGGGAAGGTCGTATATGTGCTTACTAACTTTAACAGTACAATGGAGCAAAATCTCTATAGAATTTATACTCTTCGTGACCTTGGGTATGATCCATACGTTATGGTGTATGACAAGCCTAATGCACCAAAAGAGATAAGGCGTTTGCAACGATGGGTAAACAATAGATTCATCTTTAGGAAATGTCAATTTTTCGAAGACTATTTAGGAGGTAAATAATGAACAAAACAGAAGCAATCAAGTTTTTAGCCTTGATTAAAGTAGCCTATCCTACAGCCTATAAGGATATGGATAACGATAGTAAGATGGCTACAGTTAATATGTGGCATAGGTGCTTTATAGATGTTCCATTCAAGATAATGGAGATGGTATTTGAACGCTTCATAAGAGTGAGTAAATTCCCTCCGACTGTATCAGATATCTTTGATGGTCTTAAAGCTCTTTATTGGAATACTCTTGGTGATGAGAATATAGCATACCAGCGTAAAGATGCAGATTTAATGAAGAGGACTGAATGGGTACTTACATATACGTCTCCGTATAGAAATGCCTCTCCTCCAACTACTTCAAACTATGACCTCATAACTGCAGAGGATCTCAAACATTTACCACAGGCAGAAACGCCTAAATTGATAGGAAGGGAGGATTACGACTGATGAAGCATTATGAATCGAAGTCTGTTGTATGTCCTTTCTACCATCAAGAGCAGGCAACAAAGATACATTGTGACGGAGTTTGTCAAGGCAATACCGTACAGATAAGCTTTATTACACAGGAAGTTAAAAATAAGTTCAGAAAGGACTTTTGCCTCAATATTAAGGCTTATACCAAGTGTCCAATATATCAGGCAATAGCCAAGCAATGGGAGGATGATGAAGACGATGAATAAATATCATAACCTAAAGGTTAAAACGAGTGATGGCATCGTTCATGCTTCTAGAAGAGAGTCAGTGAGATGGATTCAGTTGAGACTGCTTGAAAGGGCAGGTAAGATATCTAACCTTAAAAGGCAAGTTAAATATGTGCTGATTCCATCTCAATACGAAAAAGCTGCAACTAAGAAGAAAAAGCTCTTAGAAAGGGAGTGCTCTTACATAGCTGACTTTGTTTATTGGGATAATGAGAAAGACGAGCTTGTGGTTGAAGATACCAAAGGTATGAAGACTAAAGATTACATCATTAAGCGAAAGCTTATGCTTAAAGAATACGGTATACAGATTAAGGAGGTCTGATATGGCAAGGATTAAAGAAACTCAACACGATAGAATTCTTGATTACATAAAAGAATTTGGATCAATAACAACGTTAGATGCTTTTAGGGATTTAGGAATCACAAAGCTTACTACTCGCATCAGCGAGATGAGAAGACTTGGATTCTCCATTGAAGGCTCAAGAGAGGCTGTTAAGAACAGGTTTGGAGAGACCTGCCATATTAACAGATATACTCTTAAAAAAGAAGATAAGCAATTAAGTGTAGGAGTATAAGATATGAAATTATTAATTATATTATTAGCACTTGTGTGGCTTATAGGATTAGGAATAGCTACTGTGTTATTAACTGACCTTGATAAAGCAAAGAATGGTGAAGAGAGCGAGTTTTGGGAGGAAGACAATGAAGAATAAAACAGTATTATCAGTTAGGGATTTTGCAATTTTATATAATCTTATTATCGAAAAGATTATAAGAAGAGAATGGGAAGCAGAAAATTCATCAAGGGTTTATAAATATGACTTAGTCACCATTGATGAAAAAAAGAAGATAGCTATATTAGAGAAAGATCTATGCTACCAAGATTTATTACGCCTTCGTGAGTCTTTTGGAAAGTTAAACGTTGAAATAGAAACGTCAAGAGTGGAGGTTGAATATGAAACTTAGCATAATGAGCGAGGTTAGACATACTCAACCTATCAGTAGTAACAATAAGCAGTTTAAGGCTTCAAACGTTGTTCCAGACGAGCAAAATAAAGATACTTGCTTGAGCTGTCCGTTGAAGGATTGCAAATCAAGATGTGGAAGATTAAAGAGAGGTGGTAGCAGATGAAAGTAATAAAGGTGGATTTACCAAAAGAATTAACTCAGATCGAATTACATACATTCGCTGATGAGCATATCGGTGATGAGCATAGTGACCTTAAGAGGGTTTTACAAAGAATAGAGTATGTAAAGAATACTCCTAATGCTTACTGCATCTTAAATGGTGACATCATAGATAATGCTACTAGGACAAGTATAGGTGATATATATACTCAGGTGTTTAATCCTATGGAGCAGCTAAAGAGAGCTATAGACTTATTTGCTCCTATAAAAGATAAGATTTTATGTATAACTCATGGTAACCACGAAAACAGGAGCTATAAGAAAGAAGGTGTTAACATCTCTAGCTTAATTGCTACACAACTTGGTCTTGATGACAAGTATACACCTACATCTGCAGTATTGTTTATTCGATTTGGAGATATCGGAGCAAGTTGCCATCATCGTAAGATTCTATACACAGTATATGTGTTACATGGTAATGGCGGAGGGCGTAAAGAGGGAGCTAAAGCTATAAGGCTTGCAGATATGGCTTGTATTATCGATACCGATATTTACATCCATTCGCATACTCACTTGCCTATGATTATGAAACAATCTTTCTTTAGGCTTGATAATAAAAACTCAACTGTTGCAAAGGCAGGCAAGCTCTTTGTTAACACAGCATCCAACCTTGATTATGGTGGATATGGCGAAGCTGGGGCATTTAAACCTTCAAGTACCGATACTCCAGTTATCTATTTAAACGGTACTAAAAAATATTTTGAGGCAAAATTATGAGAGATTATAAGAGATTAACTGAAAGAGATGGCGATTTAATATTTATGGTTTGTAAAAACTGTGGATATTATGAAGAAGGCTCAACTTGTTGGGAAAACTCTTGCGATAATGCTAGAAAAAAACGACTTGCCTACCTTGAAGATAAAATCGAGAACGGCACGCTTATTGAGTTGCCTTGCAAGGTTGGAGATACGGTGTATGCTTTACGAGAAGATAGTTTTGCAGAAGATAACTATAAAATAATGTGGCATATAGCAGAAGGTTTTGTAAAGAAAATATATCTAAACAAGAAAAACGAAACATTTTTACAAATAATATCTTGGGTAGACCATAAGTCGTGGAGTAAAGATAGTAGAAACTATAAAGTTACAACTTTCGGTCAAACTGTATTCCTAACCAAAGCCGAAGCCGAAAAGAAACTTGAAGAGTTAAAAGGAGGAATAAAATGAAAAACTACTTTAATTCATCAGAGAGAACAAGGCACATCATTTTACTCGCTATGCAGACAGTAGCAGAGGAATTTGTAGAGATTGATGCAATCACTCCAGAAGAACGTAAGATGCTTCTTAAGATAGTAGAGTGGGTTAAGAAGTTTAATACTTCAATCTTTGATAGATTTGGAGAGCCTTATAAAAAGAAAATAGTAAATACTATGGCAGTAAATAAATTAGGTTTATATAGTAAATATGGGCAAGAGAAAGACTGTATATCTAATTGTGCATCAGAAGATGTATATAGACTTGCTAATGAGTATAGACTATTTAAGTGTATGGACTGTGAGAGAAAGGACCATAAAGACTGTGGTGTATATGCTTGCTTAGTAGCAGTAGATACAGATGGTAACGATAAAGAAGATGGATGCCCATACAAGATGTAAACGTAAAGAGAAGGGAAGGCTAAAAAAGTCTTCTCTTTTTTTATTAAATTTTTTTGAGGAGAGGGGGGATTTTTTATTTGGGGGATGTGGTGTATTATATAGCCACAATTTGATGAAAGGAGTAACTCTATGACTGATTGGAAAGCTATTAAAGCAGAGTACATCAGAGGTGGTACGAGTTACAGAAAACTTTGCGACAAGTACGGTGTTTCGTTCAGCACACTCTCACAAAAGGCAATGAGAGAAAAATGGACAGACCTTCTGAAAAAAGCTAACGACAAAGCCGATACAAAATTTGCGGAAATTGTAGGAGGTCAGCAAGCCTCTCGTTCTGCAAAGATTCTGAATGTAGCCGACAAGCTTCTGGATAAGATAAGTGGCACTATTGATGCCATGGATGTAATAGATAGCCAAAGCCTTAAACACTTTACTTCAGCTCTAAAGGATCTGAAGGATATTAAGGGTATTAAGTCTGATATTGACCTTAAAGAGCAAGAGGCAAGGATTGCAAAGCTTCAGAAGGAAGCAATGGCTGAAGAAAAACACGACAACGAAATCAAGGTCACTATTGAAGGTGGCTTAGAGGAATATAGCACCTAACAGGAGATTAACATGAAAACAATCACTATTCCTACGAGATTTGGTTACCCTACGCTTGATTTATTCATCAACGGCAAGAAGAGCACATTTAAAAGTGGTGAAGAGATAAGCGTTGAGGACAACATAGCAGAAGCTATTGAGAACGCTATTAAATTAGAGCCACAAACTAATCCGATTGGCTACTCAAAAATCGCAACCGTTACTGCTGCGATAGGCTCAAACGGATATTTACCATATTCAAAGACAATCAATGTTGATGATAACGGCAAGCCTTTCAAAATACGTGACTTTTTCCTCACGATCACGACCAAATTAGTTGATAGCAGTGCAAAGAAAGTATATGTCCAAATAACTGGCAAGAAGGGAGAGGACATAAAGTGTGTAACAGGATACGCAGCTATTGATTTCTCAGGAGATAAAGTTAAAAAAGCGTGGATAAGATTCTCTACCTTCGGTCAAGATGGTGGCGGTGGAGGATTATTTATGGTAGGCGAAACTGCCAGCGAAGAAACTACTGGTTTGTTCGGTCCAACAATCAACTATACAGGAACGCATGTGACTGTTGCTCCAACAGAGCCTGCTGTTTCTCTTAAAGAAGGCATAGACTCGATATCGGTGAAGTTGTTCGATACTGAGTATAAGACCGTTGAGATCTCTGAAGGCACGAAATTTGAATTGTGGGGAGTGAAAATATAAGGAGAGATATGAGTGTTAACACTAACTATAGGTACACTCATTAAGTATAAAATCACACTTTTAAGGAGGTTTTAGATGGAAGAGTGGAGAGATATTGTTGGATATGAAGGTATTTACGCCATTAGTAATAAGGGTAGAGTAAAGAATGTTACTACTGGCAGAATACTATCACCACAAGACAATGGAAAGGGATACTTTAAGATTGCATTAAGTAAAGGTCAATCTGAAAGAAAACACTATATACATAGATTGATTGCGGAAGCTTTTATCCCAAATCCACTAGGCAAAAAAGAGGTAAATCATATTGACAGTAACCCTTCTAACAATACGATATCCAACCTTGAGTGGGTGTCATCAAGTGAGAATACCAAACATGCTGTATACAAAGGGGCATTGCATGCTTGGGGTAATAAATCAAAGCCAATAGAGGCTATTGATATTATTACAGGAGCATCTAAAAAATTTGCCACTATTAGCGAGGCAGAACGAGAAATAGGGAGTCGGCATATAACTGATGTGTTGAAGGGCAAACGACACCAATGCAAAGGCTACTATTTCAGATACCTTAAGGGAGGTGATGCCTGTGCCGACTTTGAGTATATCTCAACCAAACGAGAAGCAAAAATTATTCCTCAAGGCTGATAAAAAATATATTGCTTTTGGAGGAGCTCGTGGCGGCGGCTGAAAGGCAAATCTTGGGCAGTCAGGATTAAAGCTGCACTGTTATGTCTCAGGTATGCAGGAATAAAGTGTATGATTATCCGTAAAACCTACCCTGAATTGCAAGAAAACCACATTATCCCTATGTGTAGCATGCTTAATTGTTACGCTCCTAATAGGGCAGACCGCATCGCATCCTATAACGATGCAAAGAAGCATATAACATTTCCAAATGGAAGCAGAATCCTATTCAGATACTGTGACAATGCAAAAGATGCTGAAAGATTCCAAGGTACTGAAGTAGACGTTCTCTTTATAGATGAGGCAACACATCAAAGCGAAGACAAGATGAAGAAACTTACTGCTTGTGTTCGTGGTGTAAATGATTTCCCTAAGAGAATTTACCTAACAGCCAATCCTGGTGGAGATGGACATGGATGGGTAAAGCGTTTATTCATTGATAGAGCCTTTCAGGATAATGAGAATCCTGATGACTATATGTTCATTCAGTCTCTTGTAACGGACAACAAGGCTTTAATGGAAGCAGATCCTGATTACATAAGACAGCTTGAAGCTCTCCCTCCAAAGCTCCGTAAGGCTTGGCTTGAGGGAGACTGGAATGTGTTCGATGGAATGTTCTTTGAAGACTTTATGGATAGACCTGACCAATATGCAAGTAAGCAATGGACACATGTAATAGATCCCTTTGAGATACCTGAAGGCTGGAGGATATATAGAAGCTTTGACTGGGGTTATAACAAGCCATTTAGCTGTGGTTGGTGGGCAGTTGATTATGAAGGTGTAGCCTATAGGATATTAGAGCTGTATGGCTGTACTAAGACACCAAATGAAGGTGTTAAATGGACTCCACCTCAAGTCTTTGCAGAGATTGCAAGGATAGAGAGAGAGCATAGATGGCTCAAGGGTAAGAAGATTATCGGAATAGCCGATCCTGCTATATGGAATGCTGAGACAGGTAAGTCAATAGCAGACGTAGCTGCAGAGCATAGTGTGTTCTTCCAAAAGGGAGACCATGAGAGAATAGCTGGTTGGATGCAAGTCCACTACAGACTTGCCTTTGATGATAACGGATTCCCTATGATGTATATCTTCAGCAACTGTAAAGCCTTCATAAGAACAATACCATTGCTTCAGTATGATGAGCATAAGCCTGAAGACCTTGACACAGACGGTGAAGACCACGTAGCCGATGAGGTGAGATACTTCTTAATGAGTAGACCTATTAAACCGAGGGTAGCAAAGAAGCCTGATGACTTCGCAAGCAATCCTCTGAATATGTTCCTTGATATATCCAGAGAGGATATCAGAGGAAAGAGAAATCATCCAAGAATGGAAATAATAAGAGGAGATGAGTGATGGATAAAGACAAGAAGAAACAGGCTGTCACAGGTGCTGTAGAGGGGCAAGAACAAGCCACCAAGCCAACTATTGAACAGCCTTCACAACCTTCTAATGAAGAGCAGATGTTGCGTAGACAGTCAGCTCCAAGACCTACGGCAGAAGACGAGGCAAGAAGATTATATCAAGCACAACAAGCTAAAGCAATGGAAGCTGGTGGTGCTATGAATGGCTTTAAGACTCTTGCACAGCCAATAGGTAGAGAGCAGATTCAGAAGGCTAACCACACTTTACAGAAGTACAAGGAAGGCAAAGCCAACCTTGAAAGAAGAATAGTAGACAATGAGCAGTGGTACAAGCTCCGTCACTGGGAATGTATGAGAGACAAAGAGCAAGAGGTACAACCTGTATCTGCATGGCTCTTCAACTGTATTGCTAACAAGCATGCAGATGCAATGGACAACTTCCCAGCTCCTAATATCCTTCCTAGAGAAGAAGGGGATAAGGGCGAGGCTGAAATGCTTACCTCTATCGTTCCTGTAATACTTGATCAATGCGACTTTGAGCAAACCTATAGTGATGTATGGAATTACAAGCTTAAGACAGGTACAGGCGTTTACGGAGTCTTCTGGGATAAGACAAAGCTCAATGGTCTTGGAGATGTCAGCGTAAAGAAGGTAGATATCATTAACCTTTTCTGGGAGAGTGGTATTCAAGACATACAAAAGTCACGTCACTTCTTCCATGTAGAGCTTCAAGACAATGATTTGCTCCTTAGTGCATATCCTCAGTTACAGGGTAAGCTTACTACTGCAACAATGGATATTGCTAAGTATCTCTACGATGACAAGGTAGATACCAACGATAAGTCAGTAGTAGTTGACTGGTATTATAAGAAGCAGAATCAGAACGGCAAAACAGTCCTTCACTACTGTAAGTATGTAAACGATGAAGTCTTATTTGCCACTGAGAATGATCCTAACTATGCAGAGCGTGGATGGTATGACCATGGTTTATATCCATTCATATTCGATACTCTTTTTCCTGTAGAGGGTACGCCTTGTGGCTTTGGCTATATCGATGTAGGCAAGGATGCTCAAGCATACATAGACAGAGGCAATCAGACAATTATGAAGAATATGCAGGCTAATGCAAGACCTCGATACTTCATTCGTTCTGATGGCTCAGTAAACGAGAAAGAATTTGCAGATACAACTAAAGACTTTATCCATGTCGATAGCAATCTTGGACAAGACAGCATCCTTCCTGTACAACCTAATACTCTTAACAATATCTACGTTGAAGTAATCAACAACAAGATTGATGAGTTAAAAGAGACCACAGGTAACAGAGACATCTCTACAGGTGGTACAACTTCAGGCGTTACAGCAGCTTCAGCTATAGCTGCAATGCAAGAGGCTGGCTCAAAGCTCTCAAGAGACAACAACAAAGCTTCTTATAGAGCGTTCCGTAAGCTTTGCCTTATGATTATTGAGCTTATCCGTCAATTCTATGACCTTCCAAGATGCTTCCGTATTATGGGAGAGAATGGTGCAGCTAAGTTTGTACAGTATTCTAACGCTGGTATCTCTCCTCAATTCCAAGGCATAGAGATGGGCGTTGACTTAGGTCATAGACTTCCTCTCTTTGATATCGAGGTAACAGCTCAGAAGCAATCACCTTACAGCAAGATGGCTCAAAATGAGTTAGCTCTTCAATTCTTTGCTGCTGGCTTCTTTAATCCTCAGATGGCAGATCAGGCTTTAGCTTGTATTGATATGATGGACTTCGATAGAAAGCAGTTCGTAATGCAGAAGATAGCTCAAAATGGCGGCATGTATCAACAAATGTTAGCAATGCAACAACAGATGATAATGCTTGCTCAGATGGTAGACCAATCAAGAGGCTCTAACATAGCAGAGCAGTTAGCAGCTCAATTCGGTGGTGGTGCTCCAGTAGCTCCCATTGATGGAGGTGCTCCTGCAGACGTAGAGGAGACAGAGGCTCTTGGAGGCAATGAGAAGGGCGAAGCTGCTAACACTAAGAAAGCAAGACAAAGAGTAGCTGACTCTACGTCACCTACATAAAGGAGAGAAGAGATGCTTAAAGTAATCTTTGAAGATAAAGACAACAGGCTCACTCTTAAGCTTGATGGACATGCAGGGCAGGCAAGTATCGGTCACGATATTGTCTGTGCCTCGTGCTCTATCTTGGCTTATACGGTGGCACAGCTTGTTAAGGTAGCAGAAGCTCAAGGAGACCTTAAAAATGCTCCTGAGATTAAATTAGAGAACGGAGATTCCATTATCTCCTGTGAGCCTACAGATGAGGCTCGTAGTGGCTTGTTAGCTGCTTATATGTTTGCATGCACAGGGTATAACCTTCTTGCACACAATTATCCACAGTATGTGGGACTTAAATCGTTTGGCAAGGCTGAATAATAGCCTTAAATATAGACCAAAAGACTCGCTCACTTTACGAGCAGATTAAATAAAGGAGTCACCTATATGACAAAACAATTATTCCTTAAGCTCAACCTCCAACTCTTTGCAGAAGGTGCAGGAGCAGGTGGAAGTGGCACAGGAGCTGAAGGATCTTCGGGCGTAACAGGGGTAAACGCCGTATCCCAATCTAAAGGCGTAAAAAGCAATCCTCTTGCTAATGTCGTTTACGGCAAACAAGATGATGCAGCACAGACCGCCAATGTGCAAACAGAATCTACAGGAGCAGCAGAAGTTGTTCAGCAACCTGATCGTAATGCAGAGTTTGAAAAGCTCATTAAAGGTGAGTATAAAGACTTGTACGACCAAAGGATGCAGGACACTATTCAAAAGAGGCTCAAAGGCTCAAAAGAGACAGTCGATAAGTACAATGCTCTCACTCCAACACTTGAATTGCTTGCGAAGAAGTATGGCGTAGATGCCAACGATACCGAAGCTCTCAATAAGGCAATCGAAGAAGACGATGCCTATTATGAGGAAGAAGCTCTTGAGAAAGGTATAACCGTTCAGCAACTCAAAGAAATCCGTAAGATGGAGAAGGAGAACGTAGAACTTAAGAGACAGATGCAAGAGAAGAACGCCAAGGAACAAGGTGCTAAACTCTATGCAGCATGGATGGACCAAGCAGAGAAAGCTAAAAGTGTTTATCCTTCATTTGACTTAAGAGCAGAGATGCAGAATCCGAAGTTTACAGAGCTTCTCAGAGCGAATATAGACGTAAGAACTGCTTATGAGGTAATTCATAAGGATGAGATACTTCCTGCAGCTATGCAGTTTACTGCAAAGACTATAGAGAAGAAGCTTACGGACAAGATAATCGCAAACGGAGCAAGACCTACCGAGAATGGCATCTCATCACAGAGTGCAACTGTAGTTAAGAGTGATGTGTCACAACTCTCAAAAGCCGACAGAGACGAAATTAGACGTCGTGTCGCAAGAGGAGAGAAGATCAAATTCTAAGCTACTGATCCAATCTCCTTAATAGCAATATTTGCAATAAAATCACAAAAAAGGAGATTAAACATGAAAGATTTATTCAAAATCAACCTTCAGCTTTTCGCTGAAATGAACACTAACGTAACTGGTGATGCTGGCTTATCTGTAGAAATGAAAACCTTCTACGATATGAATCTTATCGATGAAGCACAACCAAACCTCATTCATGACCAATTCGGTCAAAAGAGACCTATCCCTGCCAACGGTGGTAAGAAAATCGAATTCAGAAAATTCGCTTCACTTCCAAAGGCTCTCACTGCACTTACTGAAGGCGTAACTCCTGATGGTAAGAAACTCAACGTTACCAACATTGAAGCTACTGTAGCTCAATATGGTGACTACATCGTACAATCTGATGTACTTGAGCTTACTGCTCTTGATAACACTATCGTAGAAGCTACTAAGATTCTTGGTAATCAAGCTGGTTTAACTCTTGATACTATCACTAGAAATGTACTTCAAGCTGGTACTAACGTATTCTATGCACCTAAGAAAGATGGTACTGCAGTAGATTCTCGTGCTGCTCTTGATGATACTTGCGTATTATCTGTAGACCTTGTTAAGAGAGTTGTAGCTTTCCTTAAGAAGAACAACGCTCCAAAGATCAACGGTAGCTATGTAGCTATTATCCATCCTTATGTAGCTTATGACCTTATGTCTGATCCTGAATGGATTGATGCTCATAAGTATGCAACTCCAGAGAACATCTATGAAGGTGAAATCGGTAAGATTGCAGGTGTAAGATTCGTAGAATCTTCTGAGGCTAAGGTTTACGAAGGCGGTGTATTTGGCTGTCTCTTCCTTGCTGATGGTGCTTATGGTGTTACTGAAATCACTGGTGGTGGTCTCCAAACTATCATCAAACAAAAAGGCTCTGCTGGTACTGCCGATCCACTTGACCAAAGAAGCTCTATTGGTTGGAAGGCTATGAAGACTGCAGAAATCCTCGTTGAGCCATACATGGTAAGAGTAGAGTGTAAGAGCAAGCTCTCTGGCGAAATCACTGAAGCTAACTAATCACATAACTTAGGGGAGGGGTAACTCCCTCCCCACAAAACATTAACAGGAGGCTATTTGAATGGCTACAGAAACCAAAAAAACCGAATTAAAAGAAGATGCAAAAGTTAAAAAGGTAAGAATAAGACTTGAAAAAAGAAGAGACGATGCAGAAGACGTATATGTTGCTGTAAACGGCAAGGCTTACCTTATTAAAAGAGGTGAATATGTAGAAGTACCTGAAAGTGTAGCAGAAGTGCTTCAACATAAAGAAGAAATGCTTACCTTAGCTATGGAGTTTGAAGACCAAGCAAAAGGTACTGGAGCATCTAAGTAAGTAATTAGTAAAAAGCGGAGGTAAATAGCTATCTCCGCTTTTTAACAAATGGAGGGGAATATGACTCTTATTGAGGCTATAAACAGAATAGATACAATCAAGCCTAACAATTACACTCAAACAGATAAAATCAGATGGTTATCCTTGCTTGATGGCACGATTAAGGCTGAGATTATCGACACGCACGAGGGAGGAGAAGGTGTTGTTTTCAATGGATATGATGACAATACATCTATACATACGGTGTTATTAGTGCCTGCTCCTTATGATGACGTATATATTAAGTGGCTTGAGTCTCAAATCGACTATAACAATGCTGAATTTGGCAAGTATAACAATAGCTCTACAGCTTACAATACAGCTTATTTAGCATTTGAAAGATATTACAATAGGCAACATATGCCTTTAACAACTAAGTTAAAATTCTTTTGAGAGGAGGGGATAGCATAAATGAAACTCCCAGTATTAACAGAACTGGAAGCTACGAGGGATATGATAGATGTCTTTAAAGGCTATAATCATAACCTTCGCATAGGAGAGGGCGAGTTTTACGATATGACAAACCTCTCTTCTTCTTATTATCCAGTCCTCTCACCACGAGGTAAAAGGGGATTATACAAGATGACTGTTAATCCTCAAGCTCTCATAGCTAAAGATTCTCTTTGCTATGTAGATGGGCAGTATTTTGTCATCAATGGCTACAGGGTAGACATGAATCTCTCTACAAGAGTGGAAGATTGTCCTAAGAGCCTTGTATCAATGGGTGCTTATGTAATCATTCTACCTGACAAGAAGTATATCAATACAGCAGATTTTAATGACTGGGGCAATATAGAGGCTGAAGTGACTACAAATTCAACCGTAGTCTTTGAAATGTGCAGGGTTGATGGCTCAGCCTATGAGAATGCTACGGTGTCTTCTAATGAGCCTGCAGAGCCTGAGAATATGGCTTTCTGGATTGATACATCTTCTACACCTCATACCTTAAAGCAATGGTCAGAATCCAGTGATATGTGGGTAAGCATAGCAACGACATATATCAAGATATCTGCTGCTGGTATAGGTAAGTCTTTTGCCGTAAATGATGGCGTATCAATCTCAGGTGTTGAGGTTGACCAGCTCTCTGATCTTAATAATACTATGATTATTTGGGATAAGGGAGATGACTATATCGTAGTAACAGGTATTTTAGATACTGTAAGCTCTCAAGAAGCACCTATTACTATTAAGAGACAAATGCCTATCATGGACTTTGTAATTGAGTCAGGCAACCGTCTTTGGGGATGTAGGTATGGTGTAGCCAATAACGGACAGGTAGTAAACGAAATCTACGCTTCAAAGCTCGGAGACTTTAAGAACTGGAACTGCTTTGCTGGCATCTCTACAGATAGCTATGCTGCAACAGTTGGTACGGATGGACCTTTCACAGGAGCTATAACGTATGCTGGAAATCCTCTTTTCTTCAAAGAGAATTGTATGCATAAGGTTTATGGTAACTATCCTGCTAACTATCAGATTGCAGATTTAGCTTGCAGAGGTGTTCAGAAGGGATGTCACAATAGCCTTGCTATTATAAACGAGATTCTATACTACAAGTCAAAAACGGCTGTCTGTGCCTACGATGGCTCACTTCCAAGGGAAATCTCATATGCCTTAGGAAATGTGCCTTACAGCGAAGCTGTGGCAGGCAAACACGCTAATAAGTATTATATCTCAATGCACGATGACTCTAACGATAATCCTAACTGGATTATGCCGTTAATGTCTGGCTCTATGATGTACTTGCAACAGCCTTTCGGAGTAATTGCAAAAGAGGATACTCTTTTTATTGATGGCTGGGAGCTTCCAGAATTATCTAATAGCGTATTATCCATAACGCAGACCTACGATGCACAAAAGACCTCGAAAGTGCTTATGGTAGACAAGAACGATGGCTCTGAAGCAAGCAAGTGGAATCTCTTTGTGTACGATACTGCTACAGGAATGTGGCATAAAGAAGATAATACAAGAGTTGATGCATTCTGCTCCTGCCGAGGAGAGCTTTATTATATCGATCATAAAGATAGATACATAAAGACTATGTTCGGCACAGGTACTGTTGACAGTCGTAAGGTTAAATGGATGGCAGAGACAGGAGTTATAGGTGTAGCTCATCCTGACAAGAAGTACATCTCTAAACTTAATGTAAGAATGTCTCTTGAGATGGGATCGAAGGTAACCTTCTTTATTCAGTATGACTCGTTGCCAAATTGGGAATATCTTTTCAGGATGGAGGGAGTAAGCCTTAAAAGCTTTACTGTACCTATAAGACCTAAACGCTGCGACCACATGAGAATTCGCATAGAGGGAGAGGGCGAAGCAAAGATTTACTCTATCTCTAAGACTATAGAGCAAGGAAGTGATAGCTAATGAGTTTTGATATAAGATATCCAAGTATTACTTCATCTACTGAAAAAGGGCAGCTTGAGCAGATTAGAGCTTACCTTTTTCAGCTTGCTGATCAACTTAAATTTGCTTTGAATTCTCTCGATGGTGACGTAACGAAAGTCCTTCAGCGAGGTAATCAGTCAGAGAAGAAAAGCTTAACCGAGGAAGAAGCTCAGGCTACTTTTGGATCGGTTAAATCTTTAATTATAAAGTCTGCTGATATTATAGATGCTTACTACGAAGAGTTTACAAAGAGGCTTGAAGGCTATTATGTTGCACAGTCTGACTTTGGCACATATGTAGAGAATACTGTACAAACCATAACGGAAGACTCCAAGAGCGTTGAAGCCTTGTTTGAATCAATACAGAAAATAATCACTGATATTGGAAACATTGAAAGCTCTCTTATAGAAGTGAAAGCTCGAATTAAATCAGGTCTCCTGTATTACGATGAGAATGAAGTACCTATCTATGGTATTGAGATTGGTCAAACAAACGACATAGATGGCATAGAAGTCTTTAATAAGTTTGCTCGGTTTACGAGTGATAGGCTTTCTTTCTACGATAAGAACGATACAGAGGTAGCGTACATTAGTGATTATAAGCTATTTATAACACATTTGCATGTAACAGGAACGTTTACACTTGGCAGATTCGAGTCTGATACATCAAACGGTCTTGCGATTAAGTGGGTATAAGGAGGTTATATGGCAGTAAATCAAACCTTAACTGTTGAAGAGGTGGCAGGAAGTGTCAATAATTCAGCAAACACATCAAAAGTAAGAATTCTGTGGCAATCTACACAGACAGGAGAAAGTTGGAACGGATATACAAAAGTAGCAAAATACTGGATATCCATCAACGGAGGAGCAGAGAAAGAGTATTCCGTAAGTTATACGTTACCTAAAGCTTCTACAAAGACCATTGTAGACAACACTATTACCGTTACCCATACAGACAATGGCTCAGGTACAGTTAAAGTAAGAACTTGGATGGATACAGGCATAAATGCAGGAGAGGTTGAGAAGTCTGAGACAATCACTCTTACCAGCATTCCAAGAGCATCCACTATATCGTATGTCTCCAACGTAACACTTGGCAATTTATGTACAGTTAGATGGACACCTGCATCTAAAAGCTTCCGTTATAAGATGAAGTTTTCGGTTGGTGGTTGGTCTCTAACTACTATTGCAATTCATCCAGATATTACAACGCTATATACTAATGCTTCTTATGGCATATCTATGGATGCAGCACATCAATTCCCTAATAGTAAGGAAGCGGATATGACCGTTACGCTTTATACATATTCCGATGAGGCGTGTACGAAGCAGGTTGGTGCAGCAAATACAGCGAAGTGTAAAGTTTTTATTCCAGAAAACGGCTATACTTTGCCATCAGTGGTTATGAGCCTATCTCCTGTAAGCTCTCTTTCGGACAAGTTTAATGGTCTTTATATCCAAAACAAAACGAAGGTGCAAGCAAATTTTAAAGGCTCGGAAGCAAAGTATAGTGCAAGTGTTTCCAAGTGCTCTTTAAATGTTAACGGAGTGGCATACAATGAGCCTTATTTATCTGATCTGCTTTCAAAGTCTGGAACGGTATCTGTAAAAGGAATAGCTGTGGATTCAAGAGGTTGTTCAAATTCCTTATCTCAGAAGATAACCGTTGTTCCGTATTCTAAACCGAGTCTCATTCCTTATACTGGAGAGACATCTATTATTTGTAAAAGATGTGCTTCTAATGGGGATTTAAATCCTTCAGGAAAATATCTCCGTATTAAGGTAGGAAGGCTGTACAGTAAGGTTATATCGGACAATGTACAGAAAAACTTCAGTTTTATCCGCTTAAGATACAAAGTTGATGGCACTACCTCATGGGGAGAGTGGAGAACAATCCTTGATAGAGAAAGCTCTGCTGAAAGCGTGGACACAACGTTAACTTCTTTTGAACTTTCCTTGGCAAATACATACCTTGTCCAGCTTGAAGTAGTAGACGATGTGGGAGAATCCTACAGTACGCTTATAACTGTTCCAACTGCAGATGTTACAGTGCATCTTAGAGAGGGTGGGAAAGCTGTTGGTATCGGCAAGTACGCTGAAAAAGATTATATCGTTGATATAGACGATGAGTGGGATGTCAATGCGAGGGGAAATTTAACTGTAGGAGGCACACTCTTTACAAAACATATAGCTCAAATCGATACCTACGCAAACAAGGATTTTAACAATCTTGTTTATAATACAGGATATTACTCAGACACTTCTGCACCATCAGCCACATCTTGTTTAAATTATCCTATTAACGAAACAGGAGTGCTTGAAGTTATATCTGCAATGGAAGAGAACACATCAGGCTGGTGGGGATTCGCTTATCAAACATATAGGACTTACACAGGCAAGATATATATGCGTAATTACTATAGTACCACAGGATGGACTGCTTGGAAACAAGTAACCTTAACATAATGAAAGGAGGAAAATTATAATATGGCAGACAAGGAAAAAAACAAATATTCTGATGTTGACTTATCTAAGTACGATAGTGGATATCAGAAGTCAGCTGACGTAATAGCTGCAGATCAAAAGAAGGCTGAAGCTGAAAATGCTGTCTCTAGCTATGGAGACTTCGCTTATTCTAACGATAGTGCATTTAAAAACGCTATGGACAAGATATTGAATAGAGAGAAATTCTCCTATGACCTTAACGGAGATGCTCTTTATCAACAGTACAAGGATAAGTATATCCAGCAAGGCAAGATGGCTATGCAAGATACTATGGGGCAGGCGGCGGCAATGACTGGTGGCTACGGAAATTCTTATGCAGCCTCTGTAGGTAATCAAGCTTACCAAGCATCTCTTGAGAATTTAAATGATATCGTACCAGAACTCTATCAAATGGCTTACGATAAGTACAATCAAGAAGGACAAGACCTCTACAATCAATATGCTATGCTTTCTGACGATAGAAACATGGAATATGGCATGTGGGGAGATAAGAGAAATCAACTCCTTACCGATAGAGATTATTACGGCAACGAAGCTAACAACGCTTTCTCTAAGGACTATGGCTTATGGGCAGATAATAGAGATTTCGATACCAATAAGTATTGGAACGAGACCAACTTCGGATATGGTCAGGAACGTGATGCTGTAGCTGACAGTCAGTGGCAAGCACAATTTAACGAGGCTAAGAGACAATATGATGAGCAAGCGAAGCTACAGAAAGAACAAGCAGAGAAAAGCAGTAGTGGTATAAGCTTAAACCACGTTGCTACAATGTCTTCATCTGAACTTGTTTCTGCACTTGAAGGGTATAAATTGGATGGAAACGATGCTGGTCTTGAAGCTTTCCTCGATGACTGCATATATTCAGGAAGATTAACTGAGGAACAAGCTGTTGCTTACTATGAAAAATACAAGACAGCCAAAGAGGATGGTGGCGGAGGCAATGATCTAGACATTACGGTCAACAGAGGCGGTGGTGGCGGTGGTCATGCTAGACCAATAGAGATTGCATATAAAAATTAACGGAGGTCAATATGGGCGTAGTTGAGCTGTACGAAGAAAAACTAAAGAAAGAAAAGTCGGAAGGTAAAAAAACGCCATATTATGGCGTAAAGAATCTTTACTACTCAAGTACGGTAGAGGATGTTGCAAAAGATATTGTAAACCGCACTAATAATTGGCTTAAAAACAACAGTAACTATGTTGACAACTATAGGACACGTTATAGTGGCAATAACGAGACATATAAAAAGGATGCAGATGATTGGTTATCTACAGTAACCACGCAAAATCAAAACTTTATTAGCGAAGCTAATAGTCTTAAATCGTTGTTAAGCGAGTACAATGATTATTTAGATCCTGAATTCGTAAAACAAATTACCGATGCTCTTGACGGAAACCTTGATGTCCAGAGTAAGATAGTAGAGAATGTAACCTTAGATAGAGACTATTGGAAGCAGTGGGATTCGGAAGCCTCATATAATCAATGGCACGCCAATGAAAAAAGTAAGCAATTGATTATGGGGGAAGATGGCTTTGAGGATTATTACAAGGCTGGCGAACAACAAGGACTTGGTACGCATAAAGCGTGGTTTGGAATTGACGGAACAAAACAGACGATAGGATCTGATGTCAACGACTATCTTATAGCCTTCCGTAATAATCGTTCTGCTAATGGCGTTCCTGTAGCTATTGCTATAGGTGCAGGATCAGGCGGTGGTCTTAGTTTTTATGCTGGTCACAAAAGGGAGATTGATGCTGCTCAATATATGACCGATGATGAGTATAAGATATACTGTTATTATATCGGCAAAGGTGAAACTGCTAAGGCTAATGGGTATTTAATCAGCCTCGATGATACTATCGCACAAAGGAAAGGTGGAGCAATAGCTCAAATGTATAAAGACAACAACTTGGAGTGGTTGGCATGGCTTCCTGTAGGTGTTGATCAGTGGGCATCAGGCGTAAAAAACCTTGACAATTTTATTATGGGAACAGAAGCTGATCCCACAACTGCAATTCAATATGCAGGCTCAATAATCAGAGAAGACATTGACAGCAAGTTTTGGCAAGGTGCTTGGGATTTAGGTGTTACAACCTCTAACATGCTTCCTTCTATTTTAGTAGGCTCTGTTACAGGCGGTGCAGGTGGTCTTGCCACAATGGGTGCATCTGTTCTTGGTAATTCTTATGCCGAAATGAGAAATCTCGGTTATAACGAATGGCAAGCAAGAGGGTATGCAACTCTTGTTACTGCAGCAGAAGTAGGATTGCAGTACGTTCTCGGTGGTTATACGAAACTTGGTGGTAAGCTTTCAAATGGTATTGTGGAAGGCTTTGCATCAGGCGTAGACAATGCTATTGCTAAAATTGCCATCAGATATGGTGGCAAAATGATTTCAGAAGGCTTTGAAGAATCTCTTCAATCCGTTCTTGAGCCTATGTTTAAGAGTTGGATGTCTGGCGAAAAGTATGACGTTGACTGGAATGAAGTAATGTATTCTGGTATACTTGGTGCTTTATCTGCTGGCGTTCTTGAAAGCGTGCCATCGGTAGTAGGTGGCTCTATAGATGCCGTACAAACCAATAAACTAGGAAAAAACTTCAAGCAAAACGGAGACGTAAACAGACTTGCGACCTATGTAAAAGAGCATGGTGACACTACATTCGCTGCTAGCTCTGTAGCAAATAGACTTGCAGGCAAGGTTAACGAAAACACAAATGCTTATAAACTCGGTTTACTTCTTAAAGAAGTAAATGGCGTTATCACTGAGCAGAACAAAGCAGATATCGTTAAGTCTCTTGAAAGAAAAGGTATAAGAACGAAGGATGCAAAGAAACTTGCCGACACTCTTGCTGCAGTAGCTGCAGGATATGAGTTAACAACAGAGCAACAACTTGCCTTCAATGCTGACGAGAGAGTATCAAAGACAATGAAAGCTGTCATCTACAATGAGAACTCTACAGTTAAGCAAAGGATAGCAGGATATAACGAAGCTATCAAAATGGTTAAGGCTGAAAACGCCTCTAAAACGGCAGAAGGGGCGAAGGTGATAGATTCTTCGGTTGAGGGCAATATTGTGTCTGAGGATGGAAGCAAGGAAGTCTCTGAGGCAAGAACAACGTACAATGGCGAAGCTGTTGAGATAGCAGGCGTAAGCTCTATAAAAGATGGCAATGTTATTGTCCGTCTTGACAATGGTAGCGAAGTAAATGTAAGAGATGTTGACTTTAAGAACGAAAAAGAGGCTTTAGTATATGAAGCTGTAGCTAATATGAACGAAAAAACAGCTATAGACTTTATCGATGGCTTTAATAACGGCAATATAGGCAACGGTCAATCAATTTCATTTGAGCAGTATCTTCGTGGCTTTAATGAGGCTTATATGAACGGATTGGTAGGTATGCCTGCTAATTATGTTTCAAAGGGTGGCTTTGCGATAGAACTCTCAGAAGAACAAAGAAAACTTGCTTATCAAAGAGGCAGAATTGATGGCACAACTAAAGTTGAAAACCAACAAAAAGCCAAAGATGAGCAAAGAGCAACTGTTTCCAAAACGGAAAATATTGAGAAAAAGAAAGGCAAAGTCTTCTATGACAGTATCAATAAAAAGACTCTTACCTCAAGACAGAAAGCCTCTATAAAGGCTCTTGAGAAAGTCGCAGAAGCTCTCGGTATAGATATTCATCTCTTTGAGTCTGAAGTTAACGAGAAAGGTGAGCATATTGGAGAAAACGGATCTTACGATCCTACAACTAATACCATCCGTATTGATATTCATGCAGGTGTAAAAGGTGAAGGATTGATGCTTTTCACAGCAGCTCACGAGCTTACTCACTTTATTAAAGAGTGGTCTCCTGCAAAATTTAAAGTGTTTGCAGACTTCTTGCTTGAGCAGTATGCGACAAGAGGTGTACCTGTAGAAACTCTTATTCAAGACCAGATTAAAAAAGGTAAGAAGAGGTGGGAAGGTAAGACCGAGGCTGAAATCTATGAGTTAGCTTATGAAGAGCTTATCGCAGATTCATGTGAAGCAATGCTTACCGATAGCAATGCTCTTGAAAAACTTGCTCTCCTTAGAGCTGAAGATAAAGGTCTTTTCAATAAGATTAAGAACTTTATCTTGGACCTTGTTGCAAAGATTAAAAAGGTTTATAAAGGACTTAAACCAGACTCTGAAGAAGCTAACTATGTTCGTGATATGGTGGATGCTGCAGAGAAACTTCAGCAAATGTGGACAGAGGCTCTCTTGGATGCAGGGGAAGCTTACGGTACTATTACGTCAGCATCTAGTACAACGGAAACTCTTAAAGCTGCAGGAGTTGAGGTTGATTCTAATAGTGGCTCCGCCACTATGATGAGTGTGAGACATGTTCCCACAACAGATGAAGAGGTTAATAAGGTAGCAAAAGCCTTGGTTGAAGCAGTTGGTGTTTCCTTTGATAAGGCGAAGAACTGGGTTAAGAGTGAGACTTCTCTTGCAAGCATTATTCTCGATCCTTCAAAGAGTGCATATCTTGACTATGAAGCGGATGACCGCTATGAGATGATTAAGAAGAATGCAGATTATCCACAGGGCACTGTGGATGCAAGTAACCTCTGTAAAAAAAGACAAGAATTCACAGCTCTTTACGATAGGTTACAAAAGGAATTTCCTAACAGGATTATCTCTGCATCGGACCTTGAAAAAATTCGTCAAATCCTCATTGAAGAGGGTGTTGAAGTTGCTTGTGGTTTGTGTTATGTAGAAGAACGTAGACAGCTTCTTGGAGAAATCGCACAAGGCTTCATTGATGGATATAAGAACGGCACTCTTAAAGACAATATTGCAAAGGAACTTGATGCAAAAGATTCCTATGTTCCAACCATCTACGACCTCATTACATATGATGGATACAGAACGCTTTCAGTAGAGCATCCATCCATAGCTCAAGCATTCAAGAAATTTAACAATGCAAGAGGAATGCAAGCAGGTAGACTCATTGAGGGTAAAGCAGAATATAAGAGGGAGATTCTCTCTTGGAATAAGAAGAAGGTCGATTTTGTAAACAGTGTCGGTGGTCTTCGTATATTCAGCTTCTCAGACTTTGAGGCTCACCACTTGATTGATATCGTGCAGATTATCCAAGACTGTGCAGTAAAAGGTGTAATGATACAAGGCTACACGAAAGTGCCTGCTTTTGCGAATGCTGTTAAGGATACAAATGTTAAAATCAACAGAAGCTTGATCGCAAAGGGAACTGGTGTCAAGATTGAGAATGGCAAGAAGGTGCTTGACCTCGATCCAGTAGAAGGCATCAATTTCAATGATAAAGACTTCTTTGACTCTACAGACTCTGAGAGCGTTGGTAATGTCCTTGTAGGTATGGGTGATGAGCAGATTAGACTTGCAATGGTTTCACCATTGGTAGACTATATTATTCCGTTCCATACAGGCTTAAAAAAGGACATTCTTAAGCAGAAGAAGATTGATGGATGGGAGAACTACAAAAATTATCAGACGGATAAGAACTTGTCCGATGGTAAGGTAGCAAAACAGCAAATTAACATCTATACCGATGTTCTTCAAGTTGCAGAGACTGAAGGAAAGCCTATTAAAAATAAGAAGGAATTCGTAAACAAATTCCTTGCTGTTGCAAAAGAAAAAGGAGTAAAGCCTCGTTTCTGGAACTTCCTTGAAACCGATGCTCAAGGCAATTATGTATACACAGAAGGTTATCACAAATTCCTTGTAGACTTTAAGCTCTTTGATAAGAATGGTAACATTCTTCCTCAGAAACCTGTTGTTCCTGTTTTTGACGATGCTTTAAACGCTCGTATTCTCAATGAATATGTAGAGGGCAAGAAGAATCCTGTGTCAAGAGACAAGGTGTATAAGAGACTTGTTGATGAGGTAGTAAAAGTAGAGACCAAATACTCTGATAGGGAAGTAACAGAAATCTCCAGTCAAGAATATAGGGAGATGTACAACCACTTTGGTGCAACAAATAACTACAATGTTGCAGGCTATATGCTTAAGAACGGAATAATGCTTGATTTCAGTGGTAAACATTGGGGAGATGACTACTCTACAACCAGACAGGTTGACCATAGAGACATTTCTGAAATATATCATGTGGACAAGTCTGATAACGGTGTTGGCGAGATGATTAATATGATTAGCAACGGCAACATCAGACTCATGCCTGAAACTGGTGGTATAAACCTTGCAGTAATGCCTAATGAATCGCAGATCAACCAACTTCGTGGCTACATTAACCACTTCAGGGGAGAGATTGTTATCGATATCGATGCAATTGGTGGAGATACTATTCATTCTTGGGAGTATAACAGAGGCACTTCTTCCTCTAAAATCTTGTCCGATATCAAGGCATACTTTGAGAATGGAACGATTCCTCAACAGCAGTCGAGTTTTAACCAATTCCGCTATTCTGATAGAGTTACTGACAAAAAGACTCTCGACTTCTTGGAAAATCAAGAACATGTCACAGTATATCGTGCTATGCAATTAATTGATGGAAAACTCTATCCACCTATGAATGCATATACATACGATAAAAACGGAAAGAAAGTCCTTGTGACAGCTTCTGAGATTGGAGCATGGGAGCAGGCTGTTGAGAGACCAGACTTAATCGATCCAAAGACAGGCAAGTTTAAGCTCGATAAAGGTAAGGTTGACGGAGGTAAACGAGGAACAATCGTACCTGCAGCATACAATCCATACATCCATACATCTTTGAGTATGTTGAACGACCAGTTTACCTCAGCATACACAAGGTCAAACCTTGTTGTTGTAAAAGGTGTTGTACCAAAGAGCGAGCTGTCAAGTGGCTATAAAGCACAGTATGCAAAGGATTCAGTAGGTGAAACCGAATGGCATTCAGGTGTTGTTAGCACACAGCTTCCAGAGTCAAGGAAGGTTATCCTTTCAAGATGGTTTAAGCCTGTTGAGATTGTGGATAACGATGTTGTGGCTCAAAATATCAAGGAAATGCTTGGTGAGACTGGCATTGAAATTCCTTATAACGTAGTCTCTCCAAAACTCCGTAGGTCACTTGAGAAAATCGGTGTTCCTATTGGAGAAGGTAGAGGAATCAGAAACCTTCCTAGCAAGAACGAGGTAATGTATTCCTTCAGGGAATATACGGACAAGCAAAAGGAAAACTGGAAGAGCAGTAAGAGGATTTTATTGTATGATAACGAGGCTCAATATAGAGACTTTATAAAAGAGTCGAGGACCAATAATCTATACAATAAAAAGCTTTATTTCGGTGCTATTACATCTGAACTTGCAGCATTAATTAAAAGCAACACAGGTATAGATGTTGAAGGTTTTAATTGCACCTTATCTGCTTATGAGATAAGGAAAATGTTTAAAGACCATGGGAATGAGCAGGCAGAGAATTTAAGAGGTCAAAGAGCAATAACTGAAGAGGATATATTAAATATTCCAAGGGTTATCTTGTCACCAAGTGCCATAAAAAAATCACCGAAACTGTATAATGGTAAGCCAGTGATAAACTTTACAAAAGATATCAACGGCAAAATTACAGTCTCGGCGGTTGTTTCAGATAAACACCTTGATTTATTTGTTCAGACAGCGTTTGTTGGCATAAAAAAAGGAAACCTTGCCACACCGATAGATGAACAAGCCTCTATCAATACGCCCAAAGCGAGTAGTGGTACAGTTTCCGACAAAATTGTACCACAGAAAACTGAATCTGTCAATACAAATCCCAAAATTTCCCAAAAACTTTCTGATCGTGACACTGACAGTATGTCTAACAGAAGCCTTCTTGCGAATGCTCTTGAGGTAACAGTCCAGAACGATATCGAGAAGATTAAGCTTGAGACGTATAAACAGAAGATAGCACTTCTCAATGCCGAAGAGAGAAAGCTTCAGAATATCAATAAGCAGATTCGAGATATCTCATTCAGTGAAGGTGCAAGGGATAATGCAAAGCTTAAGGACCTTAAATTTGAGGCGAATCAGATTGCTAACCGAATCAATACATATGACCGTCAGCTCCTTAACCTTGAAGCTTCTAAGCCTTTAAAGAATGTTCTTGAGAGAGAGAAGAAAAAGGCTTATAAGAAAGCTGAACAGAGAGGTAAAGAAGCTCTAGATGCGTACAGAGAGAGGTCAGCAAAGACTACAAGAGAGCTTATGAATCGTTATCAAGAATCAAGGTCAAAGGCTACCGAAGGTAGACACAAGACCGAGATGAGGGGCAAAATTAAGAAGGTTGTGGGAGAGCTTAATAAACTCTTACGTAATGGTACGAAAGAGAGAAATGTTAAGATCGAGCTTCAAGAAACTGTGTCAAAGGCATTGGATTTAGCAGATCTTTTGTTATCGGAAGAATACACTAATGAAGTTATTGCAAGACATGGTGTAGAAAGCGTAACGGATGCAGAGCAAAACCTTCTTAAGCAATATAACAGTCTCCTTGACACATTAGAGCCTTACAAAGCAAGACTTGAGAGTTTGTATGAGGAACGCAAGGAACTCAACAAGCTTGTTTATAACCTCAAGAATAATGGTGGAGATAAGGCTGAGATAGATTCAGCTAATGCTAAAATTGATGATATCAACAAGAAGATTGAGGACATCAGAAACGATGCGGAATATGCCAAGGCAAGTCGTAGGTTAAGCAAATTAAATGCGGACCTTTCAGATGTGTTTATCCGAGAGAGAAACAGGTACGATAAGGCTAAAGCTGCATCTGTAATGGAAGCTTTAATACAAGCTTACAATTCCTTGAAAGGCTCTGAGACGGATTACATTAGAAATGCTTATCAAAAGGAATTGAGTGACCGACTTGAATCTATAAGCGAGAATTTCGGTAATGTGTCTATAAAAGATATGTCTCTTAAAGACCTTGAGTCTATTTACAAAGCTTATGTTATGGTTAAGCACGTTGTTACGGATGCTAATACTTTATTCAGGAACGGAAGAAAGGAAGACCTTGGAGAAAGAATCGATGCTGTTCAATTCGCTCTTCGTGACATGTATAAAGAGCATAAAGACAGACTTGAATTCCTCGAAGGTATTATAAGCAAGATTCGTGCATTCTCATGGAACAACTTGAGACCTATCGATGCGTTTGAAAGACTTGGAGTAGAGTCGTTTAAAGAGTTGTTCTGGGATGCTGTAAAGGCTCAAGACACTTATGCAAGAGATATTGTAGAGGCTGGCGAGGTTATCGCAAAGGCAAGAGCTGATTACGGATACAAGAAGTGGGATCTTAAAACGGCAACAACCTTTAAGACCATTAACGACCTTTATTTCAAGCTTACGCTCGGTGATATGATGTCAATCTATGCTTATTCATTCAGAGAACAAGCGTATGACCATATGACGAAGGGTGGTTTCACCTTTGATACAGGCAAGACTTATAAGGAAAAGAAAGGTGGTCTTACATATAGACACGCAAAGCTTTCCGATACTTACATTGTAAGTGATGAAGTAATTCAAGCAGTTATCGAAACGTTAACTCCAGAGCAGAAGGCATATGTAGAGACCGTTCAGAAATACCTTACAACTATTGGTGAGAAGGGTAACGAAGTTGCAAGAATCCTCTATGGCATTGACATCTTTACGGATCAAAACTACTTCCCATTACAGAGCGAGACAGACTATCGTAGCAGCGTAGAGGAAGCTTTAAATGGTACGCAGACCATGGTTTCGTTAAAGAATACTGGTATGACAAAGGAGACTAAACCTCACGCAAGCAATCCTATCGTCTTAAAATCTTTTGATGATGTTGTAATGGAACACATTGACAAGATGGCGAAGTACCATGCATATGTAATTCCTATCGAGAACTTGCAGAAGGTGTTTAACAATGCTTCACAAAGCATTAGCCATGATCCTGTGTCAACGAAGAGATTGATATCTAGCATCTTTGGAGATGAGGCTAGAGACTACTTCAAGCAGTATATTACTGATTTGAATGGTGGTAGCTCAATTAGTGGAGCTAAAAATCCTTTAGCTGGATTCTTTAGCAAGGCAAAAGGAGTTGCCGTAGCTGCAAACTTATCTGTTGTGGCTCAGCAATACTTTGCTGTTATAAGAGCTATGACAGAAGTTGATGCTAAGTATTTCGTACCATTCCTTAATAGGAATGCAAGCAAGTCTGAAGGCTCAATCTATGAAGAGCTTAAGAAGTATGCTCCAGTTGCTATCATCAAGGAAATGGGTGGTTTCGATATTGGCTCAAATCGTGGTGCTATGGACTATATTGGCTCAGAAAACGCTCCGATAGATAGACAATACGTGCAAAAGAAATTCCAAGATGCAACGATGTTTGGTGCATCCTTAATGGATAAGCTTGGTTGGGTTACGATATGGAAAGCTGTAAAGAAGGAAGTATCATCAACAAGACCAGAGTTAACTGTAGGTAGCGAAGAATTCCTTAATGCTTGTGGCGAGAGATTTACTGAAGTTGTTACTAAAACGCAGGTTTACGACTCTGTAAATACACGAAGCGGTTATATGCGAAGCAAGCATGATTCGGTTAAATACCTCACTTCCTTTATGGGTGAGCCTACCGTATCTATAGGAATGTATTTTACAGCAACAAACAACCTCATAAGGGCATTAGGAACTAAGGATAGGGCTCAAATCTCAAAGGCATTAAAGAAGTTTGCAAGAACGGCTGCCACGCTTCCAGTAGCAGGAGCTTTAACTGCTATGGCTAAAGCATTGATCCAAGCTATGAGGGATGACGATGAGGATGAATCTTACATTGAGAAGTGGGTTGAACACTATACAGCCAACTTCAAAGAGGATTTGAATCCTTTGAATTATCTCCCTGTATTCCGAGATATAGTATCTGTTTGGGAGGGATGGGATGTTGAGAGACCTGATATGACTCTTATAGCAGACCTTATAACATCTGCAAAGAATATGTTTGATGAGGATGCTACAGCAGAGGATACGCTCAATGCTTTGGGTGCTTTTGCAAACCTTTTAGGTATTCCACTTAAGAATGTAATAAAAGATGCAAGAGGCTTTATTAACACAGTAAAAACTGTTAGTCAAGGCGAAAAGACCACTAGTGCAGGCATTAAAGAAGCCTTAAAGAAAGGCTGGACAGGCGAAAAGACTAGCAATGCACAGCAATTATACGAGGCAATCTTAAGTGGTGATCAGGCACAGATTGATAGGGTTAAGGGCAGATTTGAAGATCAAGATGCTATCAATGCAGCAATCATAAAAGCTCTCAGAGAAAATGATTCTCGTATTCGTGAAGCAGCTCAGGCAAGGTATAACGGAGATATCGCAACATATATGCGTATAGCAAAGGAGATTATTGCTGAAGGCTACTTCGATCAAGATACTGTAGTTGCTGCTATCAATGCCGAAATCAATGCTATAAAGCGAGAAGAGGCTGAAGGAACAACTAAAGAGTCTACGGAAGATAAGGCAGACGAGGTTACTTCCATCTACAGTGCAAGTGACGTAAATGCTGCTTTCGAAAATGGTGATACTGCTATGGCGAAGGAAGTTATTACTGACCTTGTCAACACTAAGATGGCTAACGGCAAGACCGAGAAAGAGGCTAAAGCTTCTATAAGAAGCTCAATGACAGCTTACTGGAAACCTCTTTATAAGGCAGCATATCAGAATAATGATACTGCTGAGACGGAGCGTATTCGTAAAATCCTTTATGCTTCAGGTTTGTACGGTGGCGTAAATGATGTTATTGAGACAGCAAAGAGTTGGCTCAAAGACTAACACAGACAGGCAGGGGGGATTTTTAATCCCTCCTGCATATGTTATTATTTTGTCGATAATAGGAGGAAAAAAGATATGATTTCGACAACTTTCAAGTGTACACTTGATATTCATGACATATATTCGCAGTTTAGACTCCGCATTAAAAAAGGAGACACGAGTGGTAGGTTACTCATAACGTTAACTCAGTTAGGTAAGCCTTATCACATCACTGAGGACTGCTATGCTGTTCTTGCAGGTGTAAAGGAAGACGGAAGTATCCTTCACAATAAATGCGAGATAGAAGATGATGTAATCATATATCATTTTACGGACAAGACTACTTCAACTGCAGGTATAATATCTTGCGATATTATAATTTACGATAGCAACGGCACAGAGCTTGTATCTCCACACTTTACTATGGAAGTTTACGACTCGGTTTACTCTGAAGGCGAAGTGGAGAATTCTAACGAGTTTAACTCACTTAGTAAGCTTATAACTGCTGCAAACAATCTTGTAAATAATGTGACAGAAAAACTTAATAACGGAGACTTTGTTGGTGAGCGAGGAATTCAAGGTGAGCAAGGAATTCAAGGACCTAAAGGTGAAGCAACTGAAATGTACGCACAAGAAACACCTGATTTTGATAAGCCAGCAGGAACAATATGGTTAGAAACTCTTACTGGCAATGTGTATCAACATGAAGGCGGATATTCTGTTGCTTTAAAGGGCAATATTCGTGGACCACAAGGTGAGCGAGGAATTCAAGGTGAGAGAGGACCTGCTGGGGTAATTAAGTTTATAAGCGTTGCATCTTTGCCAACAGAGAATATAGAAACAGGTGTAATCTATTTAGTACCAGTTGCAGATAGCACAGAGGAAGAAAATCGCTTTACCGAATACGCTTATATTGATGGTAAGTGGGAAGTGCTCGGAGCAATTAGCATTCAAGTAGACCACAGCGAGTATGTCAAGTTTACTGATTATGCGACATCAAGCACTTATGGCGTTGTAAAAGTTGGTGGTGGTTTATCTAGTAGTAAGGGGCAAATATTAATCGCTCCTGCTTCTCAAGGAGAAATGGAAAGCGGTCAACATTATCCACCGATTACAGCAAGGTTTTTGCCCAATGCAATGTATGTGGGTATTACAGGTAAGAAAACCGAAGACTACGGAAAGACTTACACCTACGGCAATCAAATTCCTTTAACCGAAGAAGAAAAAGGATATGCTCTTGATTGGTTAGGGGCTGTTAAAAGAGCAACAACAACTTCGGGTTGGCTTTTATACGGTAGAGAAGGAGCTACAGAAAAAATATTTAGCTCTATTAGTTCGGCAAATAACGCCAAAGTAACAAGTGGAGTAATACCACGCTATCAACACAGTTCTAATGCTACCGAGATAGATCCAGTCTCAGTCTTGCTGACAGGCACGCCTTTACATCCTTACCACGCAACAACTAAAAAGTATGTTGACAATTTGCCAGATAATCTCACTTTGACTGACGAACAAAAAATCAAATGGCTAGAGTGGCTTGGAGCATCATCAGTAACACCAACTTATGTACATAACATAAAAATTGATGTCGGAGCATTAGCTACTGCTTATATTACTATTATGAATAAAAATGCTTCTGAATTTACAAGGGCTACATTATTTAATGCATTACAAGGTGGCGTAGTACAAGCTAGTGGTGTATATCTCAATCAAGGACATATAGTTGGAGTAGAAGCAACAAGTATTAGTGAATTAGTAGTGTATGTAGCACCAAAGGAAGCGTCTATAGCTTCACCTTCACAATTTGCAGTTGATACACTGCAAAATACTATAACAGTAACTGATAGAGTCGTTACAATATAATTAGGAGGATATTACAAATGCCATACACAGTTAAATTAAAAAATCAATCAGGTGAAGAGGTTAACTACAGCTCTGTTGAGCAAGTGGCTGTACCTCTTGCATCAGGAACAGGTAATGCTTATTTTACAGCTCGATACGCAGTGGTTAACACAGTATCAGCCAATATCACTTATTACGGAGGAGATTATGCAGCCAACGGTGTAGATTATATGTGTCGTATATCTACTGGCTCTACAGGTAAGAATGTGCCTGCAAGTATCACTGTTAAAATCGGTGGTGCTGTAGCAGCTAACGATGCCTACGTTTACACAAAAATCTCGTCAACGGAGGCTGTAGTTTTAGTTAATGGCTCTCACATAACAGGAGACTTAAATATTGCAGCCGAAGCCTTGACTCCATAAGATACTGGAGGGGGATGATATGACAATCTATCAATTACTTTGCATTTTTGGAGTGCCTACTGTTTTGTTAGCTTTTCTCAAGATTGTATTTAGCCATATCAAGGGTGTGAAGCTCGGTGTACAAGCCTTGCTTCGTGCTCAAATGATATCTGACTATAACAAGTGGTCTGAGCGAAAATACGCTCCGATCTATGCTCGTCAAAACTTTGAGAATTGCTGGCAACAATATCACTCTTTAGGTGCAAACGGTGTCATGGATGATATCCATGAAAAATTTTTGGCTCTTCCAATAGAGCCTCCAGAGGAGGAATCTAAATGAAAGACGTATTAATTAGAGCACTTAAGACCTTCTGGCAAGCAATGCTAGCAACTCTTGTAGTAGCTATACCAGAGATTGTTGAGCTTGTGCCTCAAGGTTGGGGAGTTTTAAAACCTGTGCTTATATCCGCAGGTGTCGGTGCTATAGCAGCAGGCTTTTCTGCTGCTTACAACGGAGTTATTCTCCCTATGATTAACAAAGCAAAAGCTAAACAGAATGGAGGTGACACCTCCGTTGAAAGCAAATGATTTTGTTTCAAAACTAGTAAACATAGCTAATCAAAAGACAGTATACGCATGGGGAATGTTTGGATCACCAATCACAAAACTAAACGTTCATCATAAGGCTAAACAGTATCCCTCATGGTATACGGAGAAAAAAATATCAACTGTCTTTGAGCCTTTGTATCACAATAAGCCTCCTGCGTGGGGATTTGACTGCGTAGGACTTGTTAAGGGCGTTCTTTGGGGTTGGAACGGAGAAGCAGAAAAAACCTATGGTGGGGCAATTTACGCCTCTAATGGGGTATCTGATTTATCTGCCGATGCTATGATCGGAAAGTGTTCCGATGTTAGCTCAGACTTTAGCTCAGTAGCTGTCGGAGAATATCTCTGGATGAAGGGGCATTGTGGAATTTACATAGGTAATGGACAAGTCGTGGAAAGCTCTCCTAAGTGGAAGAACGGTGTTCAGATTACAAAGCTATCCGATAGGAACTGGCTTAAGCATGGGAAACTTCCTTATATCATATATAATAATGAAAGAGAGGTGTCAGATGTCGTGAGCATTGAGTTATCCGTTCTCCGTAAAGGAAGCAAGGGCGAAGAGGTAAAAACGCTCCAGAGGCTTTTAAATGCCTTTGGTGGTGGTCTGGAAGTTGATGGCTCATTTGGTCCTTTAACCGATGCAGTCTTAAGAAACTATCAGACCGCAAATAAATTAGAGGTTGATGGAATCTGTGGCATTAAGTCATGGACAAGCCTCCTAAAATAAAGAAAAGACGTATCTCATAGATACGTCTTTTGTCTAGAGAATTTCTTGTGTTTTTTATGTGTACATCTTGCGTACGCACACGAACTCACCTACACAGGATGTACACATTGTGCATAAAAAAATTAGAGCTTCATTGTTATGTCAAGTTTCATTTGAACATCGTTCCTTTTGTGAACGTCTCCCCATGAACTAAGGGTGATTTTTTCTACAACTGCCTTGAGCAGTTTATTTTTTTCTAGGGCAGAAATCTTGTCCTCCTTTAAAGATTCGATAGCTCTCTTAAGAGTAATTATCTTTTCGCCATAATCAACGTGCTGAGGGATTGATGCTTTAGCTTCTCTTATCTGTTGTTGGCATGCTTGCATTTTTTCCCTAAGAGCAGCATTTCTTTTATCAAATACATCTTCAGAATATCTTCCTGTTTCAAGGAATTCATATTGTTTTTCCTCCTGTTGCTTGTACTCAGCAAGTTGCTTTTCAAGCTTATCAAGGAGGGATTTTTTTATTTTAAGGGCATCTCCGTCTCCATCTTTAAGCTTTACTTCAAGCTTTGGAAGCTCCACAAGCTCAAGAGCAGTAATGATAGCATTTTCTACATCTTTATACTTAACAGACTTTCCATGTCTCGGTCTTCTTTCTCGGCATTCAAGCCTCAAATCTGCATGTTTATATGGGTGTTGAATAAGAGACCTTCCACAAGTACCACAACACAAGATTCCTGCAAAGGGATTCTTAAGCACAGTAGTTTGTTTGTATGGTGGGTTTTTAGCACTTCTTTCTTGAGCCTTAATAAAAGTCTCGTGGTCTACAATTGCTTTATGCTTGCCTTCGGCAATGATGACATTTTCCTTAGGTTGAGCAAGTCTTTTTGTAATTCTCTCTCCGTTCTCTATGATTGTAGTTGTCTTGATTTTATTAATAAAAACCTTCCCATCATAGTGCAGGTTTCTAAGGATAACTCTTGGGGTGTCCTTCTTCCATATGCCTCCAAGTGGAGCAGGAATGCCCAGATCATTCAATCTGCAGGCTATTTGGTAATAGGTGAGTCCTTCATTTACATACCAATCAAAAATTAATCTTACGATGTCTGCATTGTCGTTTGGCTCAAGGGTATGGTCCTTTCCGATAACAACCTTGTCATAGCCATACGGAGCAGACCTTCCGATGTAGCATCCAGCTTTTACTGCATTTTCTCTTCCAAACCACAGTATTTCCTTGGTATATTCAAGATAATCGTTTCCGTTTATCATTTCGTTCTGGAAGGATTTACGCTCAAACTTATCTTCAAGATTGAATGTACGCATAGGAGTCCTTATAAGTGTCTTCGTATAACGCAAAGTATTAATAAGTCTTCCGCATGATTCCAAATCTGCTCTGGAAAGTCTGGAACAGTCCTTGCAGATGATTCCTGTTATATTGGGATCTTCGATTCTCGAGAGAAGCCTTCTGAAAACCTCGCTGTCCTCTGTATGTTCGCCTGAGATAATATCACGATATATATCTTCTTCGGGGATCTTCCTTCCCAAGGTACGCATAGCGACTTCTTGAAGCTGGGCTTCATGCTTATGGAGGGTTTCTTCTATAGTCTCGTTTGGATCATCCTGTCTTGATTTTCTTAAACACATTAACCATTGTTCAGTTGCCATTTACATCATCTCCTTTGTTATTTTTTAAAACTTATTATAAGAGTGAGAACTGTAGCAATAAATTTTTTTAGAATGCTTAATGCCTGCAATCCTGTGATTATATAAAATGCTATTGCAACAAAATCTTGTGGACCTTGTGCTGCTACTATTATTCCTGCGATATACAAGATAGGTCGAACAATATCGTATAAGCAGAATACAATAACGCCTACATACAACGATTTTGACATTGCTGGTGAGAAAATTAGTAATGTCGTTATAAGAATTAGCAATAAAGGAGCATTCATTATTATTAAAGGCAACGAGATTGAAAGAGACATTAATAATAATTGAATTTGAGCATAAGTGTGCTTTCTGTATTGAGGTTTTTGTTCCTTTTGCTCCTTTTGTTGATGAGCTTTTTGGGTTGGTTGGTCTTGATAATTAGCAGTATTGTTTCTCAATGCTTCTTTTGCTTTCTCAATCTCTCTTTCGCTTTCGAGAATCTGTTGCTCAAAATATCCTTCAGTTTTTAGTTTATTGCTGTTCTGTTGTTTCTCGTTTTCAGAAGAGAACCTTCTTTGTAGTTCTTCTCCTTGTTTTCTCCAATTGTCAATTGTTTCTTGTGTCTCTTTTATTATTCGTTCTCTATACTCTCTGGTAACTCGCTCACTTTCTTTTGTCCGATGTCTCTCAACAATGTCTTTTAAAGGTTGCGTTTCTTCAAGACTTCTAAGGTTTTTGTTATATGATTCTATTTTATTGGATATACGACGCTTGTAGGTTTGAAGATTTCCGAGTTTAGCCTTATCTAATGTGCCTGTAGTGGTTGAAATTTCTTTAATTTGTTTGTTGATTTCATCAAGGGTTTTCCATGTTGAAATCCTAAGCTTTTCTATATTCTTATATTTCGCAAGATACATTGCCTCAATTTCACTTTCGGTTTCGGATTCTTGTGTGTTCATGAGAATATAACAAGGGGAGTTAGTATAATCTCTATCACTCATAATATTATTCTCCAAGTATTTTTAATAACGGAAATATCTGTAATGTGTATTCAGCTTTCCTTATTTATTCGGTGTAAGTTTATTGTAATAGTTGTGAAGAGCAAGAAGCTCTTCTTTGTGCATAAGCTGCATCTTCAACATATTAATTTCAGCAGTGAGAGCTGTCACGTTATCTTTAAGAATGGCATTTTCAGCTTT
>JAEIGA010000992.1_pt1 | contig 42758 bp, 36 predicted proteins | sample 9270691 | NCBI WGS metagenome assembly JAEIGA01 (sample SAMN17057246, study PRJNA624740) | gut metagenome | biome: biome; isolation source: fecal sample | host: Bos grunniens | place: China: Xizang | collected 2019 | reverse complement strand
TCGATAAGTCCTACTCTGTCGAGGCAGAATCTTGCACGCTCCCTACGTTCATTATAACTCATGGCTGAGAACATGTCAAGAGGGAACATTACATTCTCCAGTACGCTCATGGAGTCGAATAGGGCTGAATTCTGGAACAGCATGCCTATCTCCTGGCGAAGTTTCAATGTCTCTTTCTTGCCCATTGCCGAGATGTCACGTCCGTCGTAAAGGACTTTGCCCTCTTCGGGAGTGAAAAGTCCTACTATACATTTGAGAAGTACGGTCTTTCCTGCACCGCTCTGGCCTATGATGAGATTTGCCTTCCCGTTCTGGAACGTGGCAGTGATGTCCTTGAGCACCTGCTGCCCATTGAACTCCTTGCAAACAGAAATTACCTCTATCATTGCATTAACAATTGGGTTAGTACTATGTCGGAAAAGAGAATCAGCACGCTGCAGCTTACAACGGCGTTGGTACTTGCCTGCCCTACCTCAATAGAACCGCCGGTGACCCTGTATCCGTAGAACGAGGCTACCGATGTGATTATGAATGCGAATGCAAATGACTTTATTATGCTGCACCATATATACCATTGTCTGAACTCGTGCTGTAGTCCGGTAGTAAGGTCCTCGGCTGTGATAATTCCTGTAAATTCTCCAATAGCGTATGCTCCGGCTATTCCGGCTGTTATGCTGAATGTTACCAGTATCGGCATCATCGATACAAGTGCGGTTATCTTTGGCAGAATAAGGAAATTCGCAGAATTCACACCCATTATCTCTAGGGCGTCTATCTGTTGTGTCACGCGCATGGTGCCAATTTCCGATGTAATGTTTGACCCGACCTTTCCCGAAAGTATAAGGCACATTATCGATGAGGAGAACTCCAATAACAGGATTTCTCTTGTGGCGTATCCTACGACGAATTTAGGCATCCAGGGACTTTCGACATTCAACTTCATCTGAATGCATATGACAGCGCCGATAAAGAATGAGATAAGGAGAACGATAGGAATAGAATTCATTCCCAACTGATAGATCTCGTGCAATGTCTGGCGGAAAAAGACACTCCACCTCTGTGGGCGCGACAGTACACGTCTCATCAACATCAGGTAGCTTCCAAAGCTTTTGATAGAACTTGCAAGAATCATTGTCTTTTGTTTTTCAGCTTTTAGATTACTAGTTTAACACTTCTGTTGTCTGTTGGGTTTATGGTTGTCTGTTCCGGAGTTTTGTCAATCCAATTTGCAAAATTAATAAAATTTGAATACTAAGAGTGTTAAATTTGAATATAAAGTTCACATAAGATCTCGGATGGATATAAGACTGATGCAATTTCTTGTAGGTAAAGCAAAAATATACTATCTTCGTACATTGAAATTTTTCTTTTTGGCTATGGATGCTGTAAATAAGGGAATTGATGCCGGCTTTGAGGAGCAGATGGTGTTGCGTACAGAGAACTTGGTGAAAAGGTACGGAAAACGCACTGTGGTGAACAATGTGTCGTTCAATGTGAAGCAAGGGGAAATTGTTGGCTTGCTCGGCCCAAATGGTGCCGGAAAGACAACATCGTTCTACATGACGACCGGTCTTGTCGTGCCGAATGACGGACGTATATTCCTTAATGAAGAGGAGATAACTGATTTTCCTGTTTATAAGCGTGCGCGTGCCGGTATCGGATATTTGGCCCAAGAGGCAAGCGTGTTTCGCAAATTGAGCGTCGAGGATAATATTGCTGCAGTGCTTGAGCTTACAGGCAAGCCTAAAGAGTATCAGAAAGAGAAACTGGAGAGCCTTATAGAGGAATTCCGTTTGCAGAAGGTGCGCAAGAATCTCGGCGATCGTCTGTCGGGCGGAGAACGTCGCCGTACGGAGATCGCACGTTGCCTTGCCATAGACCCGAAGTTTATCATGCTTGACGAGCCGTTTGCCGGCGTCGATCCTATTGCAGTTGAGGATATCCAGTATATCGTGTGGAAACTCAAGGACAAGAATATCGGTATTCTTATTACCGACCATAACGTACAGGAGACACTGAGCATCACCGATCGTGCGTATCTTCTTTTCGAGGGAAGAATCCTCTTTGAGGGAACTCCTGAGGTGCTTGCCGAAAACAAGGTCGTACGTGAGAAGTATCTTGGGCGTGACTTCGTGCTGCGCAAGCGCGAGTTCCAGATAAACGATTGAGAATACCGGCACTCTCCTCCGATGCTTGCTTTATGCCGCTGGCCGTCATATGATAAAGAATCATCGGTCAAGTTTTCAACAAAATCGGTTTTTGCTTGATTTTGTGTTCGATTTGTTGTATTTTTGCAGGCCCTAAATTAGGTATATACTATGCCTCGGCGGGGCATGCATTGCTATGCAATGCGTTTTTCAAAGAAATTATTAAAATATTTTATAATGGAATTTACACTTAAGAATCAGGACGCTACAAGCGCAATCCTCTCTGTAAACATTCAGGAGGCAGATTATTCGGCTTTGGTAGAGAAGCAGTTGAAGAACTTCCGTCAAAAAGCAAACATTCCGGGTTTCCGTCCTGGCATGGTGCCTATGGGCCTTATCAAGAAGCAGTACGGTACAGCTGTAAAGGCTGAGGAGATAAACAAGCTTCTGCAGACAAAGATTTTCGAGTACATCAGAGAGAATAAGGTGGATATGCTCGGTGAGCCTCTTCCTATCGAGGAGCAGCAGGCTAACATCAATATGGTCGAGGATAAGGAGTTTACTTTCGAATTCGAGATTGCCCTTGCTCCTAAGTTCGATGCGGTGCTCGACAAGAACGACAAGCTTGCATACTACAGAATACAGCCTACCGATGAGATGATTCAGGGCCAGGTGAATGCTTATGCACAGCGTTGCGGCGAGTACAAGCAGGTTGATTCTTACGAGAACGGCGACATGCTCAAGGGTACTCTTGCCGAGTCTGTTGAGGATGGCATAGTAGTGCGCGAAGCTGTAATGATGCCGTCATATATGAAGAACGATGAGCAGAAGGCTCTTTTCGCAGGTGTAAAGGTGAACGATGTGGTTACATTCAACCCGTCTGTTGCTTTTGACGGAAATGAGGCTGAGCTTGCATCTCTCCTCAAGGTTGAGAAGAGTGAAGTTGCTGCCCATAACGGCGAGTTTACTTTCACTGTTGCCGAAATTACACGTTTCGTTGCAAGCGAGCTGAACCAGAATGTGTTCGATGCTGCTTTCGGCAAGGATGCTGTCAAGAGTGAAGAGGAGTTTCGTGCAAAGATTTCCGAGCAGTTCGAGGCCCGCTTCGAGGTTGAGAGCGACTACAAGCTTCTTATGGATGTACGCAAGTACCTCATGGAGAAGGTCGGCAAGCTTGAGTTCAACGAGTCTATCCTCCGCCGTATCATGGATACAAACAAGGCTGAGGGTGCTGAGGCTGTCAGCGAGGAGGATTTCCAGAAGAGCCTTACAGAACTTACATGGCACCTTATCAAGGAGCAGCTTGCAAGAAAGTTCGAGGTTAAGGTTGACGACAACGACGTGCTTTCTGTAGCTAAGGACGCTACACGCGACCAGTTTGCTCAGTATGGCATGGCAAACGTGCCTGACGACCTTCTTGAGAACTATGCAAAGGAGATGCTCAAGCAGGACAAGACACGCGAGGCTCTCATCAACCGTGCTGTTGACGTGAAGCTCATCGGCGCAATCAAGGGTGCTGTGACTCTCGAAGAGGAGAAGGTTTCTGTAGAGGATTTCAACAAGAAGGTTTCGGAGAACGCCTGATTGTTGTTGACATAGAACACGTTCTGGCTCATTTCTTTGCAAATGAACCAGAACGGTTTTTCAATTATTAAGTATATATAGGTATATAAAAAGAGAGTTGTATGGAGAGAGATGATTTCAAGAAGTATGCTACCAGGCACTTAGGGATGAACAGTATGGTGCTTGATGATGTGATAAAGGCTCAGTCGCAGTATCTTAACCCTTATATTCTGGAAGAGCGTCAGCTCAACGTAACGCAGATGGATGTGTTCTCAAGGCTGATGATGGACAGAATCATCTTCCTGGGAACCCAGATAGACGATTATACTGCCAATACGCTTCAGGCACAGCTGCTCTATCTTGATTCTGTGGATAGCGGCAAGGATATTTCAATATATATAAATTCTCCCGGCGGTTCGGTTTATGCCGGTCTGGGTATCTATGATACTATGCAGTTCATAAGCAGTGATGTCGCAACAATCTGTACCGGCATGGCTGCAAGCATGGCTGCGGTTCTGCTTGTTGCCGGCACCGAGGGCAAGCGTTCGGCTCTTACACATAGCCGTGTTATGATACATCAGCCTCTGGGCGGTGTGCAGGGCCAGGCAAGTGACATTGAGATAACTGCACGTGAGATACAGAAGCTGAAGAAGGAACTTTATACAATAATTTCAGACCACAGCAAACAGCCTTTTGACAAGGTGTGGGCCGATAGCGACCGTGACTACTGGATGACTGCTTCTGAAGCTCAGGAGTATGGCATGATTGACCGTGTTCTGATACGCAAGAAGTAATCGGATGGCAGAAAAGGGGAAAAAACGTTGCAGCTTCTGCGGAAGGACTGAAGATAATGTAGGGTTGCTTATGACCGGCATGACCGGTTATATATGCAACGATTGCGTAGAGCAGGCCCACGCGATTTTGCGTGAAGAGGCTATGCTGCCTAAAAGCGACTTCCGGATGGATGAGCTTCCTAAGCCTAAGGAAATAAAGGAGTTCCTTGATGGCTACGTCATAGGGCAGGATGAGGCCAAATGTGCGCTTGCGGTGTCGGTGTACAATCATTATAAGCGTCTGATGCAGCGTGACGCATGCGAGGATGTGGAGATAGAGAAGAGCAATATAATAATGGTGGGCGGTACCGGTACGGGAAAGACTCTTCTGGCGCGTACTATTGCGCGCTTGCTTAAAGTGCCCTTTACTATTGTCGATGCTACGGTGCTTACTCAGGCCGGCTATGTAGGTGAGGATATCGAGAGTATTCTTACCCGTCTTCTTCAGGTTGCCGACTACAACGTGGAGGAGGCTGAACGCGGCATTGTCTTCATCGATGAGATTGACAAGATTGCACGCAAGGGCGACAATCCTTCGATAACGCGTGATGTGAGCGGCGAGGGCGTGCAGCAGGGTTTGCTGAAACTGCTTGAGGGTTCTGTGGTGAATGTGCCTCCTCAGGGTGGGCGCAAGCATCCCGAACAGAAGATGATTCCGGTAAATACCAAGCATATACTGTTCATCTGCGGCGGTGCCTTTGACGGTATCGAGAAGAAGATTGCCCAAAGGCTTAATACTCATGTCGTGGGCTATGATTCGGTGCAGAACAGCAAGCAGGTTGACAAGAGTGATATGATGCGTTATATAACTCCTCAGGATTTGCGCTCGTTCGGCCTTATTCCGGAAATCGTTGGCCGCCTGCCCATACTCACGGCATTGCGTCCTCTTGACCGGGAGGCACTGCGCAATATTCTTACAGAGCCCAAGAACTCTATAATCAAGCAGTATGTAAAGCTTATGGAGATGGATGGTGTCGCGCTCTCGTTTGATGCCGATGCTCTTGAGTATATTGTAGATACGGCAATGGAGTATAAGTTAGGTGCGCGCGGCTTGCGTTCTATCGTGGAGACAATCATGATGGAGAAGATGTTCGAAGTGCCGTCCAGCGGTGTCAAGAGTTGCAAGGTGACAAAGTCATACGCAAAAAAACAGATAGATAAAAGTGCTGCTCTGGGTCAATTATAAGGTCTGAACAAGGGTATATATGAATCCTCCTCTTGCATTACAAGGGGAGGATTTGTGTAAATTGTTTTTGGGGTTCTTCTCTTTTTACAACATTTATGAAAATATCTTTGAAAAAAATTGCACGTTTCATTGATATATTTATAACTTTGTTTGCAAATAGGCATATTGTAAAATGACGAAGATGCGCAATTTGACGGAGGTTCTTAAAGAGAATTTCGGTTTTGATACGTTCAAGGGGGATCAGGAGGCTGTCATCAAGAACTTGTTGGCAGGCAACGATGCTTTTGTCCTGATGCCTACAGGTGGAGGTAAGTCCTTGTGTTACCAGCTGCCATCGCTTGTCATGGATGGTACAGCTATAGTGATATCGCCGCTCATAGCATTGATGAAGAATCAGGTCGATGCTATAAGAAACCTCAATGAAGAGGATGGGGTAGCGCACTTCCTCAACTCGTCACTTACAAAACAGGCGATTGAGGAAGTAAAGGCCGATGTGCTTTCGGGCAAGACAAAACTGCTCTATGTCGCTCCTGAGTCTTTGACAAAAGATGAGAATGTGGAGTTCCTTAAAAGTGTCAAGATCTCATTCTATGCGATTGATGAGGCTCATTGCATATCGGAATGGGGACACGATTTCCGTCCGGAATACCGTCGTATCAGGCCTATAATAAATGAATTGGGGAAGGCTCCGGTCATTGCACTAACGGCTACAGCTACAACAAAGGTACGCGATGACATAAAGAAGAATCTGGGAATACAGGGAGCACCCGATTTTAAGTCTTCGTTCAACAGGCCGAACCTCTATTATGAAGTGCGTCCTAAGACAAAGGATGTTGACAAGGAGATTATAAAGTTTATCAAATCCAATCCCGGCAAGTCCGGAATCATATATTGCTTAAGCCGCAAGAAGGTTGAGGAACTTGCCGAAATACTGCAGACAAACGAAATTTCGGCAAAGGCCTACCACGCAGGAATGGACTCCGCGCTGAGGTCGCAGACTCAGGACGACTTCATAATGGAGAAAATAGATGTCATTGTGGCTACAATAGCATTCGGTATGGGTATAGACAAACCGGATGTGAGGTATGTAATACATTATGATATCCCGAAAAGCCTGGAGGGTTATTATCAGGAAACTGGCCGTGCCGGCCGTGATGGCGGAGAGGGCTTGTGTATAGCCTTTTACAATAACAAGGATTTGCAGAAACTGGAGAAGTTCCTCGAAGGCAAACCTTTGGCGGAGCAGTATATCGGGCGGCAACTGTTGCATGAGACTACGGCATATGCCGAGTCTTCGGTGTGCCGAAGAAAATTATTGTTACATTATTTTGGTGAAAATTACGACGTGGAGAATTGCGGAAACTGTGACAATTGCCAGTCACCTAAGAAGCAGGTTGAGGCAAAGGAACTGCTTGAGGCTGTTTTGGAGACAGTCCAGGCGTTGAAAGAGAATTTCAAGACCGATTACGTGATTGATGTCCTTCTGGGCAAGGAAACGGCTGATATCCTTTCGCACAAGCATGACGAACTGGATTGTTTCGGCTGCGGCGATGATGAGGATGCAAAACGCTGGAATGCGGTGATACGTCAGGCCCTCATTGCCGGTTACCTTGACAAGGATGTTGAGAATTACGGCTTGTTGAAAATAACGAAACAGGGAAAGGCTTTTCTTGATAAACCGGTTTCTTTCAAGATTGTAGAGGACCGAGATTTTGATGAAGAGGAGACTGTTGTGCAGACATCAAGCACATTTGCTGTCGATCCCGAACTTTATGCGATGCTCAAGAATTTGAGAAAGAAACTTTCGAAGCAGCTTGAGCTTCCGCCATACGTGATATTCCAGGATCCCTCGTTGGAGGCAATGGCTACAACATATCCTATTACTATTGAGGAACTGAAGAATATTCCTGGCGTAGGTGAAGGCAAGGCAAAAAGATACGGTGAGGAGTTCTGTGCTTTGATAAAGCGTCACTGCGAGGAGAACGAGATTGACCGTCCTGAGGATATACGCATACGTACAGTCGCGAACAAATCGAAACTTAAAGTCGCGATTATAAATGCAATAGACCGTAAGGTTGCATTGGACGACCTTGCCATAAGCAAAGGGGTCGAGTTCGACGAACTGCTCGATGATGTCGAATCTATCGTCTATTCCGGAACAAAACTGAATATAGACTATTTCCTTGAAGAGATTCTTGATGAAGAGAACATGACCGAAATATACGACTATTTCAAAAATTCCGATACAGACAACATCGATGTGGCTATAGAGGAACTCGGAGGTGAGTACAGCGAGGAGGAAATCCGTCTTGTAAGAGTGAAGTTCATCTCGGAGATGGGGAACTGATTTAATGAATAAAAAGAAATAAAAACTATATCTTATGAATGACTTTATTAAAGAGAAAATTGTAATGGATGGTCTTACCTACGATGACGTGCTGCTTGTGCCGGCATATTCGGAGGTTCTTCCTAAAGAGGTTTCGTTGAAGACTAAGTTTTCAAGGAATATTGATTTGAATGTCCCGTTCGTGACAGCTGCTATGGACACTGTTACAGAAGCAAAGATGGCCATAGCCATTGCGCGTGAAGGAGGTATAGGTGTCATTCATAAGAATATGTCCATTGCCGAGCAGGCACATCAGGTTGCTATTGTAAAGCGTGCCGAGAACGGCATGATATACGACCCGGTTACAATCCTTGCACATTCAACAGTCAAGGACGCCCTTGATATAATGGCTGAATACCACATCGGCGGTATTCCGGTAGTTGACGAGGAGAAGAAACTTGCCGGTATCGTTACAAACCGTGACCTGCGTTTTGAAACCAATATGTCGCGTCCTGTATGTGAGGTTATGACTGCTGCCGAGAATCTTGTGGTTACACACCAGAAGACCGATATGGAGTCGGCTGCAAAGATTCTTCGTGAGAACAAGATTGAGAAGCTTCCTGTAATAGACTCAGAAGGCAAACTCGTTGGCCTTATAACATACAAGGATATAACAAAGGCTAAGGACAAGCCAATGGCGTGCAAGGACAGCAAGGGCCGTCTGCGTGTAGCTGCCGGCGTGGGAGTGACTGCGGATGCTATGGACCGCATAAAGGCTCTTGTAGATGCAGGCGTCGATGCCATTGTCATTGATACGGCTCATGGCCACTCTGCCGGTGTAGTAAAGAAACTCAAGGAAGCCAAGGCTGCTTTCCCGAGTATCGATATCGTTGTAGGAAACGTAGCGACAGGCGAGGCTGCAAAGATGCTTGCGGAGGCTGGTGCCGATGCAGTAAAGGTTGGAATAGGCCCCGGCTCAATATGTACCACACGTGTGGTTGCCGGTGTCGGTGTTCCGCAGCTATCTGCTGTATATGACGTGGCAAAGGCTCTTGAGGGTACAGGCGTGCCTTTGATTGCCGATGGCGGTCTCCGTTACTCTGGCGATGTGGTGAAGGCTTTGGCTGCCGGCGGCTACAGTGTTATGATTGGTTCTCTTGTAGCCGGTACTGAGGAGTCTCCAGGTGATACTATAATATTCAATGGACGCAAGTTCAAGTCATACCGTGGCATGGGCTCTCTTGAGGCTATGGAGAATGGCTCAAAGGACCGTTATTTCCAGGCCGACACGGCAGACAAGAAGAAACTTGTTCCAGAGGGTATTGCAGCGCGTGTGCCTTATAAGGGAACTCTGTTCGAGGTGATTTATCAGCTTGTGGGCGGTCTGCGCTCTGGTATGGGCTATTGCGGAGCTAAGGATATCGTAGCACTTCACGATGCCAAGTTCGTGCGTATAACGAATGCCGGTGTTCTGGAGAGCCATCCGCACGATGTGTCAATAACAAGCGAGGCTCCTAACTATAGCCGTCCCGAATAAAACAGGTTTTTATTATGCGATATAAGAATCTTGTAGCGTTTGCTTTGTTGGCGGTTTCTTCGGCTGTTGCCCAGGTTGCCGACCCTGTGTTGATTAGGATAAACGGGAATGAAATCCGTCGTTCTGAATTTGAATATGCATTCAACAAGAATAACGGTAACCTCAGCGGTAACGAGCAGAGTGCAGAAGAGTATCTGCCTATGTATGTTGATTTCAAGCTTAAGGTGGAAGAGGCGAAGTCCTTAAGATACGACACGCTCTCGTCTTTGAAGGAGGAGTTCCTTAAAGACCGCACTCAACTTGCCGAAACTTATCTCATAGACAATGATTTCATTGAAAATGAGGCATACAGCATCTATGCAAGAGATTCTGCTACAATAGGCAAGGACGGATTCGTCAAGATGGCGCATCTCTTCTTCCCGGTAAAGCAGAAAGCAGAAAAGGCTGCGGTTGAACTTGCCAAGGCGCAGGCAGACTCTGCGTATGCAATGGTGAAGGAAGGCAAGAGTCTTGCGGATATTGCAGGGCGTTTCAAGCTCCAGCCCCGTTCTGTAGAGCCTTTCGAGATTATAAAGGGCCAGGTTTATGCCGAATTCGAGAGTGTGGCTTTCGCTCTTGCCGATGGAGAGTTCTCTGAGCCTTTTGAGTCTCCTATAGGCTTCCATGTAGCACAACGCATATCTACACGTCCTTTCGGCTCTTTTGATGAGTATAAACCCGCTATAATAAAGATGCTTGAACAGAACAATATACGTCAACAGGCACGCTTCAAGAAAGGTATGGAACTGGCGGTGAAGTTCGGTGGCAACATTACGCCCGAAGAGGCTCTGGCACGCGAGGACAGTCTTCTTGAGACAACTTATCCCGAATTCGGGAATCTTATGCGTGAGTACTACGAGGGGCTTCTCTTCTTTGCTGTTTCAACCAGTCAGGTCTGGAACAAGGCTTCGTCTGATGAGGTCGGCTTAAAGAAGTTCTTCAAGAAGAACAAGAAGAAATATAGCTTCGAGACACCGCGTTTCCGTGGTGCGGTTATATTTGCCAACTCAAAGGAGAATATGGACAGCATAAAGCTGGTCGTTGACGGAAAGCCGGCAGACGAGTATAAAGGGCTTCTGGAGAAGGGAATCTCAAAAGATTCTATCAAGGCTGCCCGTGTTGAGGTCGGGGTGTTTGCCGTGGGCGACAATCCATGGGTTGATAAATTGGTGTTCTCACAGGGTGATGGCGGCAAGATGCGCCGTGGTTTCTCGATTGTAGATGTTGCCGGTAAGGTTATTTCCAATCCTGAAACATACAAGGATGTGAAGGGTGTTGTCGTTAACGACTATCAGAAGTTCCTGGAGGAAAAGTGGGTGAAGTCGTTGCGCAAGAAGTATAAGGTGTCTGTTGATAAAGAGGTACTAAAAACTGTTAATAATCACGATTAAAGCAGTTTATTCAGTACCTTTGCCAAAATAAAGCGGATATATGAATCTCTTCCGATACGTTGAAAACGGTTTGTGCACAGCAGTTATGGCTATATTGCTTTTTGCAGCATGCCACTCTGCCGACCCTCACAAAGGACGTATTCCTTTGGCGGGGGTAGATGATACGTATCTTTACAAGGATGAGGTCGATTTGATGTATGCGGTGAACGGTAATGGAGAGGACAGTGTGGCATATGTTGAATCGTATATCAAGAAATGGGTCATAGAAACGTTGTTCTATAATAAGGCTCAGGAAAATGTTGCTTCGGACAACGATATTGAGAAACGTGTCGAGATGTATCGTCGCAACCTCATACTGAACGATTATCAGGAGAGACTTGTTGTTCAGCAGCTTGAACCGGAGTTGGGCAATTCGGAGATTAGGGATTTCTATAACAGCAATCTTTCGATGTTCGATGCCGAAGAGTCCTTGATGAAGGGGTATTTCCTTAAGGTGCCGTCAAATTCTCCGAGAATCAACGATTTGCGTAAATGGTGTGTGGGCAAGACAGAGGAGGATCTTGAGAAGATTGAGAAATATTGCCTTACAAAAGATGCTGTCTTTGAATGCTTCTTTGAGGAGTGGCACCCGGTTGCTGTCATAGCTGCCAGGACTCCGTTGACAGAGTATCAGTTGAAGGAGCGTCTGTTGCGTAAGAGTACAATAGAATTCAATGACAATAGTCATGTCTATTTCATAAGTGCCGATACAATGGTTCTTGAAGGTGGCAGCAAGCCTATAGAAATGGTGTCGGGTGAAATTAAGGAGTTGTTGCTGAATTCCAAAATGGCAAGGTTCATAAAAGAGAAGAAATCTGCCCTGTATAATGAAGCAATGCAGAATAACAGTATAAGAATATATAAAGAGAATAAGCCTTGAACGGCACGATGATTATGGTAAAAAGATATGTTTTAGGGGTATTTTGCTCCTTTATGGCTCTATTCAGTACCGGAGCTTTTGCTCAGGATAATGTTATAGACCGTGTTGAATGGGTTGTAGGCGACAAGTGCATCCTACGTTCAAATATTGAAGAGACAATACGTTATTGGCAGAGCAATGGTACTAAAATAGAAGGCGACCCATATTGTGTAATAGGTGAAGACCTTGCTGTCCAGAGACTTTTCCTTCATCAGGCTGCGCTTGACAGTATAGAGATTGACGAAACCCAGCTCTTGCGTGACGTGGACTCACAGATGGATTATGTCACCCAGAGAATCGGTTCAAAGGAGAAACTTGAAGAGTATTTCAACATGAACTCTGCCGAAATCCGCGAGATGTATCGCGAGCAGTTGTACAACGTGCGCATGATGGAGATGATGAAGCATAAGATTATCGGTGAAATCAAAGTTTCTCCGGCTCTTGTACGCCGTTTCGTTGACTCGTTGCCGGCAGACAGCTTGCCTTTCATTCCCGAGCAGTACGAAGTGCAGGTGTTGACCCTTGTTCCTCCGATAGACCAGGAGGAAATTGACCGTGTAAAGGGTGAATTGCGTGATTATACCGAAAGAATATTGAATGGTGAGACATCTTTTTCCACGATGGCCCTGCTCTATTCCGAGGACCCTGGTTCGGCCCGCAGAGGCGGTGAACTGGATTTTATGGGGCGTGCACAGCTGCAACCGGAATTTGCGGCCGTTGCTTTCAACCTTACCGATCCAAGCAAGGTGTCAAAGATTGTTGAAACAGAATACGGTTTCCATATCATACAGCTGATGGAGAAAAGAGGTGACCGAGTGAAGGTCCGCCATATCCTTAGGACACCTCGCCGTTCAAGCGAGAATATAAAGAAGATGCTTCTGAGACTCGATTCAATCTCAGAAGGCATAAAGGCCGGGGAGGTTAGCTTCGAAGATGCTGTAGGCCTTTATTCTCACGATAAGGATACTCGTAACAATTACGGTGTAATGTATAACAAGATGAGTGCATCGTCACGCTTCGGTATCGATGAACTCCCGGCCGATGTCGCACGCGTTGTTGACGGCCTTAAGCCCGGTGATATATCACAGCCCTTTACATGGACGCTTGACAATGGAAAGACAGTATGTGCTATTGCAAAGTTGAAGGCTAAGGTTGAGGCACATACTGCAACTATGAAGGATGACTATGAAATTCTCAAGGGAATGTATCAGGCAAAACTCAGTGACGAGCGTATAGAGGAGTGGATAAGGGAGAAGCAACGTGTGACTTATGTCAGGATTAATCCGGAGAGTCGCAATTGTGAATTCAAGTACCCTGGTTGGATATTTTACGAAGAGAAATAAAGGATGCGCAGGTTCTTGCTGGGTATAATTTTTCTGTTCTCTGTTATTCCGTCAATAGCGCAGGAGACGGTTGCGGATGATAGCACTTCGGTAAAGAAGAAGAGCTACATCCGTATGCTGCATACCGATGTGACACGTTTCGATGAGAAGATAAATCCGGATGCCTGGATTCTTGTCGGTGACGTCCGTTTCCGTCGCGACAGCATGTATATGTTCTGTGACAGTGCCCATTATTTCCAGAAGAAGAATGCGTTTCAGGCTTTCGGAAATGTGAGGATGGAGCAGGGTGATACCCTTTTCCTATATGGAGATTATCTGGATTATAACGGCGATACCAATCTTGCCCGTGTCCGCAGGAATGTAAAGCTTATAGACAAGAATACTGTTCTTGAAACGGATAGCCTTGATTACGACAGGAATGCTAATCTCGGTTACTTCTTCGATTATGGTATCTTGTCCGATGAGGAGAGCGTGCTGTCGTCCTTCTACGGCGAGTATAATATAAGTTCCAAGACAGCGTTGTTTACCGATGACGTTAGTCTTGAGAATCCCCAGTTCCGAATGCTTTCCGATACGCTGTACTATAATACAGGCAACAAAATCGCGACAATTGTAGGACCGACAAACATATACACAAGAGACAGCGAGGTATATTCGGAGCGCGGGCGATACAATACATCTTCCCGTCACGCATTCCTGCTTGACCGTTCCGTTCTGTACAACGATATGAAGAATGTTGTGGCCGATTCGATTTTCTATGATTCGGCTCAAGGCTATAGCGAGGCTTTCGGCAATATTGTATATAATGATACAGTCAACCGCAATATGCTTACTGGCGAGTATGCATATATAAACGAGATAGTGGATTCGGCTTATGTCACCGACCGCGCAGTAGTTGTCGATTACTCCCAGAAGGATTCTCTCTTCATGCATTCCGATACTATTTGGGCCGTTTCGTATAATCAGGAGACAGATTCCTTATATCATCTTGTAAAGGCATACCATAAAGTACGTGCATGGGGCCCTACGATGCAGGCTGTCTGCGATTCCATGGTTTTTGATTCGCGCGATACCTGTGTTACAATGTACAAGGACCCGATACTTTGGAATGAGAATGTCCAGTTGCTCGGTGAAGTTGTCAAGATATACATGGACAGTACGTCAATCGATTGGGTCAATGTGATAAACCAGACGCTCTATGCCGAAGAGATGGATTCCGTGAACTATAATCAGATAAAGGGTCAGGAGATGAAGTTCTTCTTCAAGGAGGGCAAATTGAGCGAAATGCAGGTTATCGGCAGTGTGGAGATCGTATTCTATCCTCTTGATGAGGACAGTACGTATGTCGGTATGAACACTACTATGGCCGGCAGTGCTGTGGCATACTTGAAAGAAGGACAGGTTGATAAGGTTATTGTGCCTAAACAGTCAAAGGGCGTCTTTTATCCAATGAGCCAACGTCCGGCCGATAAAAGGTTTCTCGATAATTTCGTGTGGTTCGACTATGTGCGCCCTACCAGTAAGGAGGATATATTCAATTGGAGAGGAAAGAATGCCGGTGAAGTGCTTAAGGTCATAAAAAGAGAGAAAGTGCCTTTGCCGACATTGGATCGTTTTAAGAAGGAGTAAGTATGGGATTTTTCAAGATGAACGAACCGCGCAAGTTCAATCACAAGTATATATTTGTTGACGAGCGTAAGGAGAAACTGGACAAGATTGTCGAGAATGCCAAGCGTGACCTCGGTATGTTGCCTCCACGGGAAGACGGTTATCGTGAACGTTTGCAAGGTGCATTTACGAATGACGGTTCTCACCTTTCCAGGAGAAAGGATAACGGTGAACGCATTTCTTCACGTGTCGCTGTCGGGGCATTGTTTGTCTGTTTTCTGATACTCTATTTTTTGCTTAAGGAAACTTTCGTCTTTTAATCTATGAATGACATTATACATCTTCTGCCCGATTCGGTTGCTAACCAGATTGCAGCCGGAGAGGTTGTGCAGCGTCCCTCATCGGTAGTAAAGGAACTCATTGAGAATGCTATAGATGCCGGTGCAACAAGGATTCAAGTGAATGTCTCGGATGGCGGAAGAACTCTTATCCAGGTTATTGATGACGGCAAAGGAATGTCGGAAACAGATGCGCGTCTGGCCTTTGAACGACATGCTACTTCAAAGATAAGTTGTGCCAATGACCTGTTCTCTCTCTCTACCATGGGCTTCAGAGGCGAGGCATTGGCTTCGATAGCGGCAGTGGCCGAAGTGGAACTGCTTACGCGCCGTCCAACTGATGAGTTAGGTACCCGTATTGTGATATCAGCATCGAAACTGGAGTGCCAGGAGCCAGCTATGACATCTGCCGGATGTAACTTTAAGGTCAAGAACCTCTTTTACAATATACCGGCACGCCGCAAGTTCCTGAAGACAACCCAGACAGAACTGAATAATATAGTAATGGAATTCGAGCGCGTTGCGTTGGTAAACTGCAATGTCGAGTTTATGCTTACTCACAACGGGTCGGAAATGATTTCTCTCCCGCCATCTTCATTCCGCCAAAGAATCGTGAATCTTTTTGGAAAGAAGATAAACTCCCATCTGATTGAAGTAGGTGTTGAAAGTCCTCTAATAAATATAAAAGGCTTTGTAGGTGCTCCTGAGAGCTCCAAAAAGAAGGGTGCTCAGCAATTCTTCTTTGTAAACGGCCGCTATATGCGTAATCCCTATTTTGCAAAAGCTGTAAGCGAAGCATACGGTGCAGTCTTGCCCCAGGGCGAGCAGGTGCCGTTCTTTCTCTGTTTTGATGTAGAGCCTTCTCGCATTGATGTAAATATACATCCGACAAAGACCGAAATCAAGTTCGAGGACGAGCAGAGTCTTTGGAAAATAGTTTCTGCTGCCGTACGTGAGTCCTTAGGGCGTTTCAATGCTACTCCTAGTCTGGATTTTGACGATGACGGAATGCCCGACATTCCTGTAATGGATATCTCTTCGGCCGGCACTGTGCCGGTTTCTGCGCCAAAAATAAAATATACTCCAGGGTACAACCCCTTCAAGAGTGGTGCAGGAAATGGAAAACCGGCACGTGAATCATGGGAGCTTCTATATGAAGGTGTCCAAGGTGAGGAGAAACCTCTTGACCTTTCTCCATTCGAAGATTCATGTTGTTCAGAGCCTTTTCTGCCTTTAGAGAATGAATTGGAGAATGGGGCACTTGTAAAAGAAGAGTTTGTTCCTTTGACACAATATAAGGCGCAATATATACTCATTCCAGTGAAATCGGGGCTGATGTGGGTGCATCAGCACAGAGCCCATGTGAGGGTGCTTTATGAAAAGTATCGTACCCAGCTTGTTGAGCATAGTGCGGTTTCGCAGAGGTTGCTTTTTCCGGAAAGATTGGAACTGGGTGTCAATGAAGCTGTTGCGTTGGAATACGTTTCCGGCGAGTTTGCGGCTTTGGGGTTCGATATCGCACCGTTAGGTGGCAATACATACGCGGTTAATGGGGTGCCTGCAGGTGCTGAGGGGCTCTCCTACACCGATTTGCTTATGGAGTTGTTGCATTGTGTTATGGAAGAGACGCATGGAGCGAAAGACAATGTTTATGATAGAATCGCAAATTCTATGGCAAAGCAGGTGGCAATAGTAAAAGGGCTGGTGCTGTCCGCAGATGAGATGAAAACACTCATAGATGACCTTTTCCGTTGCTCAATGCCTTCCCGTACCCCCGATGGGCATCTGATAGTTTACATTATGCCGGACACTGATATAGACCGCTATTTCAGTAAACGATAGCATTTAGGTTTTGAATGCATAAATATATTGTTAAAAAAACTTAATCATAAACTCTTTTGCTTTGTATGTGTATATATATTTGTGAAAAATATGTAATTTTGCAAATAAATAGGTGAACTATAAGTGGGTTGATGGGGCGATGTTTCCTTGTGACCGAAACAAATATCCTGTTTTATATGTTTTTAGTAAGTATTTTGGAATAAGAAATAATAATTGAAGATATAATTCTAATTGATTTAAGCGTATGAAAAAGTTTATGATTTCACTGGCTATCGCTAGTATTGCAATGTTCTCTTACGCACAGGAAACTGCCAGCGAGGTTGTAGTTCCTACAATTGAGAAGTCTGTTGTTACAAACAGCTTCGGCAGCAACTGGTTTGTAAGTGTGAATGGCGGTGTTAACCTTTACAACGGCGTCTTCACAAATGGTGAGAGTCCTTTCAAGCATGTATCTCCCGCACTTAGCATCTATGGCGGTAAGTGGCATACTCCCGGTTTCGGTTGGAGAGTTGCTTATCATGGTATGAATATTCAGCCATATAAGGATTCATCTCACTCAACATTCATGAATTTCCACTTCGATGCAATGTTTAACCTCAGCAACCTTATCTTTGGTTACAAGGAGGAGCGCATCTGGAATGTGATTCCTTATCTTGGAGTAGGTTGGGCCGGCCGTAAGTCATTCAACCACGAGGAGGGATATAAGGACAAGACTTTCAGCGGAAATACATTCGCAGGTACTCTTTCTGCTAACTACGGTATCATCAATACATTCCGTTTGGCGGAGCGTTGGGCTCTGAACCTTGAACTTGCCGGTTTCTTCTTCCGCAATGGTTTCAGTTCAATTACTGGTTCAAGCGGTCATGACATGATGTGGTCTCTTATGGCCGGTGTAACTTACAGAATCGGTAAGGTAGGTTGGGAGAAGGCTGTTGATGTTCCTGCTCTTCAGGCAAGCTATGCAGCTATCATTGATGGTTTGCAGAACGACGTTAACAACGCTAATGCTCTTAACCAGAAGTCACAGGCTGAGATTGCGGCTCTTAAGGGTCAGCTCGGCGACATGACAAACAAGTACAACCAGGCTAAGAATGACAAGAAAGTTGTAGATGTTAAGCAGTCTGTATTCTTTGCTTTCGGTTCTGCAAAGATTGACTCAAAGAAGGAGGAAATGAATATTGCGGCATATGCAAAGGCTGCTGCTGATGCAGGCGTTAAGCTCCGCGTAATCGGTTGGGCTGACGTTATCGGTAGCGATGCGTATAACAAGGGACTTTCTCAGAAGCGTGCTGATGCTGTTGCTGAGCTCTTGAGAGCAAATGGTGCAACTGTTGAGTCTGCTGTTGGTAATGGCGAGACAAGCGAGTACAGCACAAAGTTCTTGAACCGTCGTGCCATCATTGAGGTTATTAAGTAATAGATAATATCATTGATATAATATGAGGAGCTGATTGCTCCTCATATTTTTTTTGTTTATATTGTAAAATTGTTGTCTAAAAATTTGGCGGTTATTCCAAATTGATATACCTTTGCATCGCAATTAAGGTTTGCGACATATTGGACGTTTAGCTCAGCTGGTTTAGAGCATCTGCCTTACAAGCAGAGGGTCGGCGGTTCGAATCCGTCAACGTCCACGATGCTCAGCCTGCGCAGTGCGTAGGTTTTTTTTATCTCCTTTATGCTGTTCTTCGATAAACTTTAGGCCGGTATAAGGTGTTTATAGCTGAAAAGTACTATTTTTGCATAGAAAACATTTATAATAAATAAAAAAACGATGGAACTTGATATTCTGACAGCCGTTTCCCCAATTGATGGACGCTACAGAGGTAAAACAGAACCGCTTGCCGGTTATTTTTCGGAGTATGCGCTTATAAAGTACCGTATCTTTGTAGAGATAGAGTATTTTATAGCATTGTGTGAACTTCCGATTCCGCAGCTGGCAGGCCTTGATAAGGCTCTATATCCCCGTTTCCGTGAGATATACGGTAATTTCACCCCTGCGGATGCATCACGTGTGAAAGAGATAGAGAAGGTGACAAATCATGATGTCAAGGCTGTAGAGTATTTTATAAAGGAAAAGTTCGATTCTATCGGAGGCCTTGACGAATACAAGGAGTTCATCCATTTTGGTCTTACATCGCAGGATATCAACAACACATCTATACCTTGCTCGATAAAGGATGCTCTTGCAGAGGTCTATTATCCGGCTATAGAGGAACTCATCTCTCAGTTGAAGGAGTATGCAGCAGCTTGGGAAAATATTCCTATGTTGGCACGTACACACGGACAGCCGGCTTCACCTACCCGTTTGGGCAAGGAGGTGATGGTTTTTGTCTATCGTCTTGAGACGCAGTTGGCAGAATTGAAGAAGTGTACAATATCGGCAAAGTTCGGAGGTGCAACAGGAAACTTCAACGCTCACCGCGTCGCGTATCCTTCTATTGACTGGAAAGCCTTTGCCAACAAGTTTGTTAGTGAAAGCCTTGGTCTTCAGCGTGAGCAATATACAACCCAGATATCCAACTATGACAATCTTGCGGCTCTGTTCGATGCTATGCGCCGTCTGAACGTGATAATTATGGATATGGACAAGGATTTCTGGCAGTATATCTCCAATGAGTTCTTCAAACAGAAGATTAAAGCGGGCGAGGTAGGCTCAAGTGCAATGCCCCATAAAGTGAATCCTATCGACTTCGAGAACAGTGAGGGTAATTTGGGCATAGCTAATGCAATCCTTGACCATCTGTCAATGAAGTTGCCGATTTCACGCCTGCAGCGTGATCTTACCGATTCTACTGTGCTACGTAATGTCGGTGTTCCTATGGGGCACATGCTCATTGCTATAAAGAGTTCACTTGTAGGTCTGCGCAAGTTGCTTCTCAATGAGTCGGCAATCTATGACGAACTGGACAACTGCTGGAGTGTGTGTGCGGAAGGTATCCAGACAATACTTCGCCGTGAGGCATATCCTAATCCTTATGAGGCACTCAAGACTCTTACACGTACAAATGAAGGTATAAACCAGAATACCTTGTTGCAATTCATTGACGGCTTGGATGTGGCAGAAAGTGTAAAGGAAGAACTGCGTGCAATAACACCGCACACCTATACAGGTTTGTAAAAAATATAATTTGGACCGTGAGGTTCGTAAAATATTTCATCGATGAGTAATTATAGAGAGAAGCGTCAGGGTGACTTTACCCCACGCGGCAATAGGGAGAGAAGTTCATTCAACCCTAATTTCGGGAGTGACAACAGACTGAAGTCACGTCCGCATTTCAACAGGAATTCCGACGAGCGTCCTCAGTTCACACGCCCCGATCGCAATGAGTCAAACGGAGGTTACAGGTCATATAACCGTTCTGGCCGTAACTTTGACAATAACCGTTTTGATAATGATAAAGGTTACAGGCCACGTTCCGGCGGCGAGTTCAGGCCGCGATACAATGCCGAGCAGCAGGGTGGTGAAAGGAACTTCCGCAAAGGGGGATACCGTAGTGAAACGCAGAGTTCCTATTCCGGCAATAGCGAGAACAGGTCGTACGGAAACTACGGTGCCGAACGTCGTGGCAGTTATGGAGCAAGAGGCAATAGAAAGGCATACGACCCTAACTCAAAATACAGTACCAAGAAACGCGTTGCATATCGTGAGGCTGCAATAGACCCGAATGCGCCTGTACGTCTGAACAAGTACCTTGCCAATGCCGGAATCTGCTCACGTCGCGAGGCTGACAACTACATTGAAGCCGGTCTTATTACTGTTAACGGTGAGGTCGTTACAGAACTGGGTACAAAGGTCGTGCCGACAGACGATGTGCGCTTCAACAGTGAGCGCATTAATCCGGAGCGCAAGGTATATGTTCTTCTTAACAAGCCAAAGGATTGCGTTACAACTGTTGATGATCCTCAGGAGCGCAAGACTGTGCTCGATTGTCTTCGTGGAATCGGCAAGGAGAGAATATATCCTGTAGGCCGTCTCGACCGCAATACTACCGGTGTGCTTCTTCTTACCAATGACGGTGATATGGCAGCCAAGCTTACTCATCCTAAATTCATGAAGAAGAAGATATACCATGTAACATGTGACAAGAATGTCGCTATGTCCGACATGGATATGCTTGTAAATGGAATAGAGCTTGAGGACGGTCCAGTTTATGCCGATGAGGTTACTTATGTGAATGAGGCCGACCGTTCCCAGATAGGTATTGAAATACACTCCGGCAAGAACCGTATCGTTCGCCGTATGCTTGAGCATCTCGGTTACCGTGTCAACAAGCTCGACAGGGTTCTGTTTGCAGGGCTTACAAAGAAGAATCTGAAGCGCGGTGATTGGAGATATCTGACTGAGAAAGAGGTGAATATGCTCCGTATGGGTGCTTACGAATAATTAGAAACAAGAACAGGAGGAAACTCCGACACAAATAAAGATTCAATGAAAACGATAAAGCGTACAAGAATATCGGATGTTCTCAAGAGCAAGAGTGCCGGTATTGAGGTTAATGTAAGGGGGTGGGTCAGAACCCGCCGCAGTAGCAAACAGGTCGCTTTTGTGGCTCTTAACGACGGTTCTACAATCAATAATATTCAGGTTGTGATAGATGCCGACAAGTTCGATGAAGAGCTTGTAAAACAGTTTACTACAGGTGCATGCCTTAGTGTCAACGGAATGCTTGTCGAGTCTATCGGCGGTGGTCAGGCTGTCGAGATTCAGGCTACCGAGATTGAACTGCTCGGTGCATGTGACAATACTTATCCTTTGCAGAAGAAGGGACAGACTATGGAGTTTATGCGTACGGTAGCTCACTTGCGTCCGCGTACAAATACTTTCGGTGCAGTGTTCCGCATACGCCACAATATGGCATACGCTATACATAAGTTCTTCCATGACAAGGGTTTCTACTATTTTCATACTCCGCTTATCACAGCTTCAGATTGTGAAGGTGCCGGTCAGATGTTTCAGGTTACAACCATGAATCTCTACGACCTTAAGAAGGACGAGAACGGAAATATCAAGTATGACAGCGATTTCTTCGGCAAGCAGGCAAGCCTTACCGTTTCCGGCCTGCTCGAAGGCGAATTGGCTGCAACTGCGCTGGGTGCAATCTATACATTCGGTCCGACATTCCGTGCCGAGAACTCAAATACCCCACGCCACTTGGCTGAGTTCTGGATGATAGAACCAGAGGTCGCGTTCAATGATATATACGACAATATGGAGCTTGCCGAGGAATTTATAAAATATTGTGTGCAGTGGGCTCTCGACAACTGCATGGAAGATATAACATTCCTCAATAACATGATTGACAAAGAACTGATTGCCCGTTTGCGTTCAATCGTTGATACTGAGTTCGTTCGTCTCAGCTATACCGATGGTATAAAGATTCTTGAAGATGCTGTTGCTGCCGGCCACAAGTTCGAGTTCCCGGTATATTGGGGTGTTGACCTTGCTTCGGAGCATGAGCGTTATCTGGTTGAAACTCACTTCAAGCGTCCGGTCATCCTTACCGACTATCCGAAGGATATAAAGGCTTTCTACATGAAGCAGAATGATGATGGCAAGACCGTACGTGCAATGGACGTTCTCTTCCCGAAGATAGGGGAGATTATCGGTGGCTCGGAGCGCGAAGCCGACTATAACAAGCTGCTTGCACGTATTGAAGAGATGAATATTCCGATGAAGGATATGTGGTGGTATCTCGATACACGCCGTTACGGCTCATGTCCGCACTCCGGTTTCGGTCTCGGATTTGAGCGTCTTCTGCTCTTTGTGACCGGTATGGCGAACATTCGCGATGTCATACCTTTCCCAAGAACTCCGAATAATGCAGAATTTTAAATGAATAACGAACAATCCCCTGAACTCTTGAAAATTATATCAAAGTCCAGGGGATTGTTTCTGTAAATGCAGATATTGTGGAGTATTATATCTGATTCTTTTTAAAAAAGTTGTCAAGTAGTGGAAACAGCTCCTTGCATACCTTGTCGGGAGTTATTGTATTGAAGATTTCATCGTTGTTCATTCCTTCCGGGCGCGGATAGTCGGCTTCTATTCCATAAGCAGGTACATTGTTTGTAGGTAACCATGTTCTTTTGCTTATGTGCGGGGAGAAAATTGCATAAGACGGAATGCCTAGTGCCTGTGCAACATGTCTTGTGCCTCCTTCGTTTCCAAAGTAGAATGTGCAATTGGCGCATAGGGCAAGCAATTCACGTAAGGAAGAAGCTTCCACATCAATTTTTATAGCCGAAGGAGAACCAAGGTTGCTGAATATTTCCTTTGCGTCCTGTTCTTCTTTTCCTGGTGCATAGTTGAAGATTATCTGTACGTCGCTATATCTTTGTATTATACGTGAGATAGTTTCCTGCATATACTCCAAATTCCATCTTTTAGGCAGGAGTTTTGTCGTTACGCCGGCCAAGAGGACAGGGCGTGAGAGATCCATGCCAGCGTCTTCCATCCGTTTTCTCATCGCATTCTTTTCATCTTCGCTGACAAATAGACGGAAATCATCTGCAACAGCAATAGGTGCAATATATGAAAGTGTATTGGCGAATAGCTGGTTCTTCTCAATCAAACTTCCCTCGATGTTCTTTACGGAATGGTTGAAAAACAGTGATGAGTACCATTTTTTATAACCTACGCGTATAGGTCTATGGAGCGAAAAAAGCGACAATAGTGAGAAGAGCAGCGTCTTGACAGTACTTCTCATATCGATAATAATATCATACTTGCCATGCTTGATAACCCTCCTCACATTCCTTATATATCTAAAGGTGCTCCTGTTCTCGGCAACGTTAAAAGGAATAGCCTTGTCTATGTCGGGATGACCGGAAACAATTGGTGCAATGCGCTCATTCAGAATTATGTGTATTTCTGCTTCGGGGAAACTCCGTTTCAGGCTACTGCATAAGGCCGTGGACAGGACTGTGTCTCCAATCTGTCGGAAACGTATGACAAGAATCCGCTTTATGTTTCTTTTCTTCATATACTATAATCAATTTACAGTGATTCCAGATTTGTACGTTCATTGCAGTAGAACTGTGAACGGACTGGCTCCTAAAGTAATACAAGACAAAGATATGTAATTCCTGTTATGTTGCAAGGTTTTCATTGCATAACTTCTCAATAAAACTTGTACTATGGTAGAATGCTCGTGTAATGATGTGGGTATAAAAGAAATTGCATAACATGCTGAAATTTCAATGCAATTTGAAATTTCTTCTTATTTTTGTAAAACCATTGTTTGGAATGTCGGTTCCATTTATACAGAATGGGATATGGGTTATTGTAATAATGCCGAAACATTAGCTTCTCTTGTTTTTGTAATGGCCGGCAATATATAATTAAGTATTGATGATATGGACAACAATCGTTATTGTGTGATTATGGCCGGTGGACAAGGTACGCGTTTGTGGCCGTTGAGCCGGAAGTCACTTCCTAAGCAGTTTCTCGACTTGCTGGGCTGTGGAAGAACACTGCTTCAGCAGACATACGACCGTTATTGCCGTATTGTTCCGCACGAGAACATAATAGTTGCTACTCATGTCGATTATACCGATATTGTCCGTGAGCAGCTTCCGGATTTGCCCGACTCTCAGGTGATACATGAGCCGGCATTCCGCGGTACAGCTCCAAGCATAGCAAATCTGGCATGTCATATACGCACACTTAATCCCAATGCCAATATTGTGGTGGCCCAGAGTGACCAGCTGATACTCGACGAGAGCAAGTTCGTTGATGTAATAAGCAAAGGACTTGATTTTGTGGCCGAAAAGAAGAAACTGGTTGTCGTAGGCATTAAGCCAACATGTCCTGAGACACGTTACGGATATATCCAGGCGGAGGGTGTTCCCGAAAATGACATTTTTTATAAAGTGCGTACATTTACAGAGAAGCCCGCACTTGAATTTGCAAGAATCTTTATGGAGAGCGGTGAATTCTATTGGAACTCCGGTATATACATCTGGAATGTGCAGACAATCATAGATACCATTTCTACGTATCTGCCTGATATGATGGCTATGCTGGAGAATATATACAGCGAGATTCCTGACAGGGCGCAGCGTCGTCGCAAGGGGTATGAGATATATACATCCTTCCCGAATGCATCGGTCGATATGAGCGTTATGGAGCGTGCCGACAATGTGTATGTCATGACGGGTGAGTTCGGATGGGCCGATATCGGTACCTGGGATACTCTTTACGGAACTCTTCCCAAAGACAGTGACGGAAATGTCTTGATCGGCTGCAAGACCCTGAAATATTCCAGCCATAACAATATGGTTGTGTTGCCAAAGGACAAGCTTGTGGTAATGCAGGGCGTAGATGACCTTGTTGTGGTAGATACTGATGATATACTTATGATATGCAAGAAAGGCAATGAACGCGATATAAGGAAATTCCTCAACGAAGCTAAGATGAAGCTTGGGGAGAAGATGGCGTAGGTGTATAAAATGATTGGCGGATTGAATACACTCAATCCGCCAATCATTTTATTATTCAACGACCCATCTGCTGTCGTGCGCCTTAGTCCTGTGCGGGTCGTATTCAAGTGCCTTTGCATCGGGAATGTTTACCGAATACTCTTTCATGTTTTTGTTTGTGAGTGCAGTACCTCTTATCCAAGGGTTGGCTTCACGTAATTGAAGGTATGTCACTCCATGCTCCTTTGCGAATGTACCCCAGTTTGTTATTGCAGAATCCACTATAATAGTATTCTTGTGTGGAATCAATGGGTATAGGTCGCTGCTTCTCAGGCAGAATCCATAGGCCTTCGGGTCGGAAAAGATAGTCTTTACTGCAAGAAGGCGGAATATGTAGCGCGATGTTTCCGGCAGTAGCTTAAGGTTAATGGCCTTTTCCTCCTTCTGCCCCTCAATGCGTTTTGCTACATTGCCACGTCCGGTGTTATAGCTTGCAGCAACTGTGAGCCAGTCTCCGTATATGCGGTACGAGCCTTTGAGATACTTGCATGCGGCGCGTGTTGCCTTTTCAATGTGGTATCTTTCGTCAACCTCCTTGTTTACCTCCAGTCCGTACTCGCGTCCGGTGCTTTCTAAAAATTGCCATAAGCCCCCAGCCTTTGCCGGTGAAACGGCTTCAGTATCACCGTTGCTCTCAATTATCATCAGATATTTCAAGTCTTCGGGTACACCGCACTCTTTCAGTATAGGCTCAATTATAGGGAACAGACGGTTGGCGCGCTTTATCTGCAGCATTGTGTTTATATGCGAGTAGCTGAAGGCCAGCATCTCCCTGTCCATGCGTTCACGGCGGTCCTGTGTAGTCAGGCTTATCTCTTCTCCTGCGAATGTAACGCTTGCAGGAACATCCGGTGAGAGTACAGTGCTTGGCTGTGGCCGCTCCATTGTCTCTGTCGGCTTCTGTTCCGTAACTGTCGCGCTGGAAAGAGCTGCTGTTATGCATGCAGTGGCAAGTATTGCAAAAACTGATGTTGCTGTCTTTAGTTTCATGTTATTTCGGCTTTTCTTTTCCAATTATCTTCTTGTTATATCCATTGTGTGGCATTTTCAGCCAAAAGGATTGCAAATGTAGCTTATTCCTGCTCAAATAACAAGTCTCTTTTGTTGATTCGCATTGCTTTTTTTTGTTCCTTTGCAAATTATTAGGGGAGTATCTCTTTATTTCTTTTTGACATTCTTATGGGTGAATTTGAAATGATTGCAAAGACCTTTCAGGGTCTCGAAGAGGTTTTGGCAAAGGAGCTTGTCGCTCTTGGTGCGAATAATGTGCAGTTGGGGCGCAGAATGGTCTCTTTTACAGGAGACAAGGCATTGATGTATAAGGCTAATTTCCATTTGAGAACTGCCGTGCGTATTCTCAAGCCTATAATGCACTTCAAGGCTGCCGATGCCGACGAGGTTTATAATGTTATAAAGTCCGTAGAGTGGGAGCAGTATCTTGACAGCCGTTCTACCTTCTCTGTAGATTCTGTGGTTTACAGTGATGTGTTCCGTCATTCCAAATTTGTGGCATACCGTGTCAAGGATGCCATTGCCGATTATTTCAATGAAAAGTCAGGAGAACGTCCTTCGGTCCGTTTGAATAATCCCGATCTTGTATTTCATATACATATTGCCGGTGAGGATTGTACTTTGGCTTTTGACAGTTCGGGCGAGTCCCTGCACCGTCGTGGTTATCGTGTCGAGACTGGAGCTGCTCCTATAAACGAGGTGCTGGCTGCCGGAATGATTATGCTTACAGGCTGGAACGGCGAATGCGATTTCATAGACCCTATGTGCGGTTCGGGAACAATCCCTATCGAGGCTGCACTTATTGCCCGTAACATAGCTCCCGGTGTCTATCGCAAGGGATACGCTTTCGAGAAGTGGAAGGATTTCGACAGCGAACTGTTCAGGTCGATATATGAGGATGACTCTGCTGAACGCGAGTTCAACCATAAGATATACGGTTACGATGTTGACGGCCGAATGGTTGCATGTGCACGCAAGAATGTGAAATCGGCCATGATGGGCGATATCGTTGAAATCGAGTGCCGTGACATAAAGGATTTCGTTGAGCCAAAGGAACGTGCTTTGATGGTTGTCAACCCTCCTTATGGAGAGCGTCTTGTACTGGAGAATCTTCTGGGCGTGTATAAGGAACTAGGCTCGCGCCTGAAGCATGCTTTCCAAGGCAATGAGGCATGGATAATAAGCAGCAGTTACGATTGCTTCGACCAGGTGGGCCTTAAAGCATCGGCACGTATTCCATTGTATAACGGTGATCTTGACTGCGAATTCCGCAAGTACGAACTTTTTCAAGGAAAGTACAAAGGATTCAGGGATGAAGGCAATGAACTCAAGAAAGATTTTGCACCTCTTAAGCGCAAGTCTCGTTTGACTGGGCTTGACGGTGAGTTGCGTCCGTCGCGCAGGGAACGCGAAGAGGATGGCTTCTCGTCAGATATAGACAGCGACTCTATGCGTCGCCGTAGGGAACTTGAATCGTATTTCGGTACAAAGAATGCCAAGCGCATAGTTGCAGGTCGCGAGCGCAGGGAGTATGACAAGGAGCGTCCTCAGCGTGAAGACCGCAGGAATGGCCGTTACGAAGATAGGCAAGAGAACCGTTATGGCAATCGTAAGGAGACACGTGGCGGTGATAGACGTGAAGGACGCGGCGGTTATGGCAATAGAGAACGAAGCGGTGCACCTAGAGACCGTTATGAACGTCGTGACGGGGCCGGCAAGCGTCAGCCGTCTCGTGGCAACGGCGATTTCAAGCCATTGCGTGGAGGAAAAAGGGATAATAACAGAAAATAATCGTTCCAACATTAGAAAACATATATTATGAAGATATTGCTTTTAGGTAGCGGAGGCCGCGAACATGCTCTTGCATGGAAGATTGCCCAGAGTCCAAAGGTAGAGAAACTTTTCGTTGCTCCTGGCAATGCCGGAACAAAGGAGGTAGGCGAGAATGTAGATATCAAGGTCACAGACTTTGATTCCATTGCGGCCTTTGTGCTCGAAAATGGTGTTGATATGGTTGTTGTCGGTCCTGAGGACCCGCTAGTGAAAGGCATCTATGACTATTTTCAGGCCAGCGAGGCTCTTAAAGGCATCGCTGTCATTGGACCGACTAAGGACGCTGCCGAACTTGAGGGAAGCAAAAGTTTTGCAAAGGACTTCATGCAGCGTCATTCAATTCCTACAGCAGCATACAAGGCTTTTACTGCTGCAGAGAAAGGGGATGCATACCGGTTCCTTGAGGGGCTTAAGGCTCCGTATGTCCTGAAAGCCGATGGCCTTTGTGCAGGAAAGGGAGTGCTTATTTTGCCTACATTGGAAGAGGCAAAGAGCAGTCTTGATGAGATGTTCGACGGTATGTTCGGAGACTCTTCGGCAACTGTTGTCATAGAGGAGTTCCTCGACGGTATTGAGTGTTCTGTATTTGTTCTCACCGATGGAAAGGATTATGTAATATTGCCGGAGGCAAAGGATTACAAACGTATAGGTGAGGGAAATACCGGGCTGAATACAGGAGGTATGGGTTCTATCTCGCCTGTTCCTTTCGCAACGCCTGAGTGGATGAAGAAGGTCGAGGACAGGATAATACGTCCGACTGTCGATGGCCTTGTAAAGGATAATCTGCTGTATAAGGGATTTATCTTCTTCGGTCTAATAAATGTTGATGGCGAGCCGATGGTAATCGAGTACAATGTGCGTATGGGTGACCCTGAAACAGAGTCAGTTATGCTCCGTCTCAAGAGTGATATTGTAGAACTGTTCGAAAAGGTTGCATCCGGAACTCTGGCTGGAACCTCTGTTGAGTTTGACGAACGCAATGCAGTATGTGTGATGCTTGTGTCGGGAGGATACCCCGAACATTACGGCAAGGGCTACGAAATAACCGGTTTCGAGAATGTGAAGGATAGCATCCTGTTCCATGCCGGAACCGCCGATAAAGACGGCAAGGTTGTTACAGCCGGTGGCCGTGTCATTGCTGCTGTGTCATATGGTTCTACTCGTGCCGAGGCTTTGGAGAGATCGTTCAAGGCTGCAAATGCGATTGATTTCGAAAAGAAATACTTTAGGGGAGATATAGGCTTTGATTTATAACAAGTCGATACAAGGACGTTTCGTTACAGGAATATTTACAATGCCGGTGCTGCTGTCATGCGCTCTGGCATTGTGGCTTTTTGTGGCAATAGCCGGAGAATTCAGGGATGATGTTTTGTCGTCATCAGCTCCCTCATGCAATTTTTTGACAAGATTGTTGTCATTGCTGTGTTACATGGCTGTTGCCTTTATATTGAACCATCTTCATCTTTTTGAGAGAAGGGTGGGGTGGCTCATGTCGCTATTTATATGGCTTATTGCCCTTTCAATGCATGTCAGCTATGATTTTCATGTCGCCTTTTCTGCAATGGCACTGGCTGCATCTGTAGCTATGCTCTTCTCGTGTCAGGTTACGGTTGAGCATGAGAGGGGTCTGTTTGCTGTTTTTGCACTTATAGGAAGTGTGTCATTGCTCACTCCTGTCTTTTTATTGATATTGCCGGTACTGGTGTCATTTACCTTTATCTCGAATACAATTACTGTGAAGAGGGGCTTTGCTATGCTGCTTGGCTTGTTGACGCCTTTCTGGTTGATTTTCGGTGCTTCTTATGTTTATGAGCCGGCTAGAATGCTATTTTCGGGCATGCAAGGCTTCTTTACCGGCGGAATGTTCATGGTTGCAATGCCTCCGTTCCATATACTATTGTCCGTAGTTGCCGAACTGTTGGTTCTTGTCCCGGCATCAGTGCTTTTTTTTACCTCTTCATCTCCCGGCAAGCCTGTATTGAGGAAGAGACTCAGTCTTGTACTTTTGCTCAACAGTTATCTGATGTTGTTGTCGTTTCTCCTTCCTTTGCATAGCGAACTGCTTTATGCGTGCCGTATTCCGGGTACAGCGGTTCTGATGTCGTATTTATTTATACAGAAAATAACAAAGTTGTCAAATATATACTTTATATTTGTGAATATGTTTTGGGTTTCTTTTGCATCATATAGCCTATGGATGGGACTGTTTTAGAATTTTTCAAGGATTATGGGTATCTTGGGATGGGAGTGCTCTCATTCCTCTCCGGAACAGTTGTGCCGATAACAAGCGAAGTTCTTCTGGTCTTTTTCCTTAATTTGGGACTTAATGCAATAGGCATTACTCTTGTTGCAACACTCGGAAATACTTTGGGTGGCGTGACATGCTTCTTGATGGGCTACCTTACAACAAAAGAGCGTGCACAAAAATTCTTCAAGATATCGGACAAGAGAATGAAACGTGCCGACAAGCTTATCCAGAAGTATGGATATTGGGCAGCCGGAGTTTCGTTTGTTCCTGTATTTGGTGAAGCACTGCTGGTGACTTTGGGTGTGATGCGTGTTGACAGATATAAGGTAATAGCTGTTATGGCTGCGGGAAAGCTAATCCGTTATGCGTTTATAACAGCTTCATATACAGGACTCTCTTCCTTTTTTGAATTCTAAAGGATTTTTGCTTCCGGTATTTTTAGTATGATGCCGATGCCTTTATTCCGGATTCTTGCAGCAGGGCTACGATTCTGTCAAGTTCTTCCTTAGTTGCTTTTGACAACCCGTCTTGTGGGGTTTCGCGGTCTATTGTATATATCATCACTTCGCGCGGTACAATTTTCTTTACTGCTTCAAGCCAGGGCAATACGTATTTGTCTGTAGTGTTGTCAAGCTCCTTGCCGTCAACAGTACCTTTGAGGAACATGGTCTGTATAACGGCTCTTCCATTGAAAGCCTTCATCTTTTCGATGATTGCACTAAGGTCGTATCTCCCCGTAGGGCGGTCAAGCGTCCTTATGTAGTCTGCATCAACGGTATCAAGTTTCAGGATGTTGTTATCTACCTTGCATAGTGCTTCAAAAACCTTCTCCCTCGTTATCTGTGTGGCATTTGTCAGCACACTTACCTTTGCTTTCGGGCAATATCTGTCACGCAGTGCAATGGTGTCATCGATTATGTCGTTGAATTGCGGATGAACGGTGGGCTCGCCGTTGCCTGCAAATGTAAGGACATCGGGCAATGCATTTTCGTTGCTCATTTCCTCAAGTTTCTTCTCCAACGCATTTGCGACCTCTTCCCGTGTAGGCAATAGTGACTTTGCTCTTCTGTCGGCATTGAATCCGCATTCGCAATAGAGGCAGTCGAATGTACACACTTTGCCGTCGTTGGGCAATAGGTTTATTCCTAATGATATTCCGAGTCTGCGGCTTTTTACCGGGCCGAATATCGGAGATGGGAAGAGTATTGTAGGCATAAGTCTATAATTGTTGTCTTGTACAAAGATAGCAATAAATATTCAACATCAATAGGTTGTAAAAGGATGTGATACGAGCAATGATACCAAATTGCAGGGCATGTCTGTATTTTTGCCGTTGCAAGTGTTGAAAAAGAATATTTTTTCGTAAGTTTGTGGATGATAGCAACATTATTGTCAATTCCGTATGAATCTTTTCATGGGATTGCGTTGTGTGCAGGCAGAAAGACGGTTATGGTATGAAAATTGTTATAGCAGCAGAATTCGAGTATCTTAAAGGATGGTTGTCCTCCATAGACAGGCTTATGGAGGCACCTGATGACAAAATACTTTATAATGGGCGTAATAAGATTGTTCTGTGTTGTTCTCCGCAGGGAGACAAACTTGTTATAAAAAGATATAAAAAGCATAATATAATAAAAAGGATTGTTTATACGCTTTTCAAGCCTAACAAGGCAGAACGTGCATTCAGGAATGCCGTGGAGTTGAGAAACAGAAACTTTGATACGCCACACGAGGTTGCCTATGCCGAGAAAAGTTGTTTTGGCTTTATAACCCAGGTCTATTATGTATGCGCTTTTACAGACGGCAAGAGTGTCCGTTCGGAATTGATAGAACGTGAACCCTATAATGCAGATCTTGCTGGTGCATATGCCGGATTTGTTGCATCTTTGCACGATGCGGGGGTCTTGCATAAGGATTTGAATCCAACTAATGTCTTGTATAGAAAGGAACAGGGTTCCTACAGGTTTGAATTGATTGACATCAACAGGATGCGATTTTACGAAGAGGCGGTGCCCAAAAAGGAGTGTATGGAGAATCTTACCCTTTTCTGGTGGCTTACCGACGTTTACAGGTATGTTCTTGGCAAGTATGCCATGAATAGGGGATGGTCGCAGAATGATGTGGATGAGGCTGTGCGTGTCAAGCAGCGTCACGACCGTAGTTGGGTTAGAAGAAAGAAATTTACAGGATTAATAAAGAAGTATATTTTAGGAAAGAGATAGCAGTGATGAAAAAGGTCCTTATTTTGACACAAGACCCCTTGGTCAGCCTGAGGCAAACTGTTGGTGGCAACGGTATCAGTGATGATGGGAAATGCCGTTTCTATATAAACGATATTGACTCGTCTCCCGATTTTATTGTTGTCAAGGGTAAAGGTATAAGTTCTGCTAAACAGTTTCAGCTCCCCAAGAACAGGACGATGCTTGTCACATGTGAACCTTACGGGATAGTGGAATACCCTAGAGGTTATTGTGAACAGTTCGGAACAGTCCTTGCATGTCAGCCGGATCTTAAGGTTTCTCCCGGAAGCGGAACCAGAGTGATATATACTCCAGCCGTATTGCCATGGTTTGTCGGCGGTATTTTTGAGAATGGCGGCTGCAGAATAACGAGAAACCGTGAGGAGATACTGTTGTCTGAGCCAAAGAAAGAGAAATTTATGTCTGTCGTGACAAGCAAGAAGGCATTCACAAAAGGTCATGTTGACAGGCTCCGTTTTATAAGAAAACTGAAAGACAGGTTCGGTGACAAGGTTGATATCTTCGGTGGAGGGTTCAAACGTTTTGATGACAAATGGGATGCAATAGCTCCTTATAAGTATCACATTGTCATAGAGAACTCTGAATGCGACTATTATTGGACTGAGAAGCTGTCCGATTGTTATCTGGCAGGAGCCTATCCTTTGTATCATGGCTGTACCAATGTGAAGGAGTATTTTCCTGAGTCGTCATTTACCCCAATAGACATATGCGATTTCGATAGTGTGGCGGAGATAATAAACAAGATAGACAAAGAAGGAACATATGAAAAGAATCTTGATGCTGTCAATGATGCGAAGCTTAGGGTCGTAGGCGAGCACAATATGTTCAATATTATTGCAAGGGCTGTTTCTGAGATAGAAATGGACAATTTGGAGGGAACGACAGAAATAAAACCGGCTTCATCTTTCTTCTCTGTCCATAATCTCTATCTTCATACAATAGAATGGAGTTATTATAAACTCCTAGGCAGATATTTTTTGTAATGTACAAGAAAACCGGTACTGTATGATGAAGAAGTTTACTGTAGGAATAGTCATCTCAACGTATAATAATCCCCGATGGCTCGAAAAGACATTGTGGAGCTATGAGGTACAGAGTGTGGTACCCGATGAGGTTATAATTGCCGATGACGGTTCGGGTGAAGAGACTCGTATGCTTATAGACAGCTTCAAGGCATCATTGCCGATAAAGCATGTATGGCACAAGGATGAAGGCTTCCGTAAGACAAGGATTTTGAATGAGGCATTGCGCGTAGCGACATCCGATTATCTAATCTTCACCGATCAGGATTGTGTCGCAAGGCCCGATTTCATCGAGACGCATCTGCGTTTTGCACGTGAGAGGTATATCCTGTCGGGGGGATATTTCAAGCTGCCAATGGATATAAGCGAATGTATTACACGTGAAGATATCATGTGCGGACGTGCTTTCACTCTTGATTGGCTTGTAGGCAAGGGGTTGAAGAGGAACTTCAAATGTACTAAACTTTTCAACAGCAGATGGTTCTCGGCCTTCATGAATTTTATTACTCCGGCAAAAGCGACGTGGAACGGCATGAATTCAAGCGGGTGGAGAAGAGATATCTTGGCCGTAAATGGATTTGATGAGCGAATGCAGTACGGCGGTGAAGATAGAGAAATGGGTGAGCGTATGTTCAACAACGGAATACGGTCGAAGCAGATACGCTATTCTGCGATAATACTTCATCTCGACCATAAACGGCCTTATGTTAACGCTGAGGCTCTTGAACGTAATAAGGCAATACGCAAAGAGACAAAACGTCTTAATAGAGTGACTACAGAGTTTGGTTTAGGCATGAGAGAGGATTGCGAATGAGGTGTCTTTCTTGTTTAAGGTGTGCTGAACGGCACTTTGATACAAGACGTAGCTATGTGGATGTGCTTCTTGAGGTAAGAAGAGAGTATAAATAAACGCTCTATGTTTAGAAGATTAAAGAACAAAAGATTCAAAAAGAAATAGATATGAGCAAGAAAGTTTATCTTGGCATGATTGCAGATATCATGCATCCGGGACTTACAAATATCATTAACGAAGGAACCAAGTACGGTGATGTTGTAATAGGCCTCTTTACAGACAAGGCAATTGCAACACATAAGCGTCTTCCCTATCTCAACTATGAGCAGCGTAAGGAGGTTCTGATGAATATAAAAGGTGTTAGCGAAATTGTCCCGCAGGATGAGTGGAGTTATGTCCCTAACCTCTTGAGATATAAACCGGATTATATAATCCATGGGGATGATTGGGTTCAAGGCCCAGACAAGTATATCCGTGACGAGGTCTTCAAGGTAATGGATAAAATAGGCGGAGAAGTGATAGAGATTCCTTATACCCAGGGTATAACCTCTTCGGGGTTGGCGAATGAGCTTGCGTCTCTTGGTACGACACCTCAGGCACGTCTTTCATCTTTGCGACGCTTGATATCAGCCAAGCCGATAGTCCGCATCCTTGAATCGCATAATGGTCTTACCGGCCTTATTGCAGAGCATACCAGTGTTGATGTTGACGGCCAGCATAGGGAGTTCGACGGAATGTGGTCCTCTTCGTTGACCGATTCTACAAGCAAAGGCAAGCCCGATATTGAAGCGGTTGACTTGACAACGCGTCTGCACGACCTAAACGATACTCTTGAGGTTACGACAAAGCCGATTATCTTTGACGGTGATACAGGCGGCAAGGTAGAGCACTTCGGTTTTACTGTACGTACACTTGAGAGGTTGGGAATCTCGGCTGTCATAATAGAGGATAAGGTCGGTCTTAAACAGAACTCACTTTTTGGTACGGATGCAGTGCAGACACAGGACACGATAGAGGGGTTCTGCACAAAGATAAAGGCCGGAAAGGATGCTCAGATAACACGTGATTTTATGATAATTTCGCGTTGCGAGTCGCTTATAGCGGGAAAGCCTGTGGACGATGCGCTTGAACGATGCCATGCCTATGTAGAGGCCGGCGCAGACGGAGTCATGATACACTCAAAGGATAAGAGCGGCGAGGATGTCAAGGAGTTCTGCAAGCGTTTCAGAGCTAAGGATATGCATACTCCAATAGTTGCAGTCCCTACCACATACAACCAGTTTACCGAGGAAGAACTTGCAGAATGGGGCATAAACATTGTCATTTATGCCAATCACATGCTTCGTTCGGCATATCCTGCAATGGTAAAGTGTGCCGAAACAATTCTCACCTGTAGCAGAAGCCTTGAGGCTGCCGACAAGTACTGTATGCCAATCAAGCAGATACTTAACCTTATCCCCGGAACAAAGAAAAAGTAAACCAATATGATAAGTCCAAAATTTTTCATTGACAAGCTGGGCTCACTAGGCATTGATTTCTTTGCCGGTGTGCCGGACAGCCTTTTGAAGAATATATGTGCATATATCTCGGACAATGTTGACTCAGAGCATAATATAATAGCGGCCAATGAGGGCGGTGCTGTCGGCCTTGCTGCCGGATATCATCTTGCTACAGGCCGTATAGGTTGCGTTTATATGCAGAATTCAGGTGAGGGAAATGTGATAAATCCTCTTGCATCCTTGACCGACAAGGAGGTCTATAATATCCCGGTTCTGTTGCTCATAGGCTGGAGAGGGCGTCCGGGTGTGCACGATGAGCCTCAGCATGTGAAACAGGGAAAGATAACAACAGGCCTTCTCAATACTATGGGTATCAACTTCGATGTTCTTAGCAAGGACGAGGAAAAGGCTTCAAGGCAGATTGAGAAAGCTGTTGAGGCTATGAAGGAGACGAATGAGGTGTATGCCTTGGTTATAGAGAAGGATACTTTTGATACTCATGTACTCCATAATGTCGAGAAAAATGACCTTGTAATGACACGTGAAGAGGCTATCGGCCTGGTTGCGTCATCAATGGACAAATGCGATGCTGCAGTGGGCACTACCGGAATGATAAGCCGCGAACTGTTTGAGTACCGCGAGAGTGCAGGTGAAGGTCATGAACGCGATTTCCTTACTGTCGGTGCTATGGGGCATGCTTCACAGATAGCTCTGGGTATCGCTCTTATGAAGCCGGAACGTAAGGTTTGGTGTTTCGACGGTGATGGAGCAAGTATAATGCATATGGGTTCTATGGCTATTGTGTCGAGCAAGTCACCAAAGAACTATGTGCATGTCATTTTTAATAATGGAGCACATGACTCTGTCGGTGGTCAGCCGACAATAGGTCTTAAGATAGATTTCCCTATGATTGCCAAGGCTTTAGGGTATAAGAGTGTGCTGAGCGTCGATAGTAGGAGTGCTCTTGAAGAGATTCTCCCTTCGATAAAAGAGTGTGAAGGTCCGGTTTTGCTCGAAGTTAAGGTCAAGAAGGGCAACAGAAAGGATCTGGGAAGGCCAACTACTACGCCGGTGCAGAATAAAGAGGCTTTGATGGAATTCCTTGAAAAACAATAAGCTATGAATATAAAGAGAAATGTCCTTTTGAATCCGGGGCCTGCAACGACGACCGATACTGTCAAGCTGGCTCAAGTCGTGCCTGATATCTGTCCTCGCGAGAAGGAATTTGCCGGGCTTATGAAAAAGCTCCGTTCCGACCTTCTTAGGCTTGTACATGCCCCGGATAGCGAATATACATCGGTGTTGTTCTGCGGTTCAGGAACTATAAATATAGATGTCTGTATAAACTCTCTGTTGCCGGAGGGTAAGAAGATTCTTATAGTAAACAACGGGGCCTACAACTCACGTGCCGTAGAGGTATGCGAGATGTACCGTCTTCCGCATATAAATCTTCAGTTCAGCGTGTATGAACAGCCCGACCTTGATGCTGTAAAAGCAGCTCTTGATGCTAATACCGATGTTGCTGTTGTCTATTGTTGTCACCATGAGACCGGTACAGGAATATTGAACCCAATAAGGGAAATCGGTGCGATGGCACATGAGCATGGGGCAATCTTTGTCAGCGATACGACATCGACTCTTGGCATGATACCTCTTAATGTGGTTGACGATAATGTTGACTTCTGCATGGCGTCAGCCCAGAAGGGTCTTATGGCTATGTCGGGATTGTCGTTCATAATAGGCAAGACCGATATTATAAAGGCTTCTAAGAACTATCCTACACGTTCGTACTATTGCAACCTCTATCTGCAGTATGAATATTTCGAGAAGACCGGGGAGATGCACTTTACTCCTCCCGTACAGACAATCTATGCAACAATACAGGCTCTGAAAGAGTATTTCGAGGAGGGTGAGGCTGCTAAGTTCGCCCGTCATAGAGCTGTCTATGAGGCGATACATGATGGGCTTGACAAGCTCGGCCTTGAAACAGTAATCGACCGCAACATCGAATCGGGTCTAGTTGTCTCTGTAAAGTATCCCGATGACCCGAACTGGGATTTCGAGAAGGTACACGATTACTGCTATGAAAGAGGCTTTACAATATATCCGGGCAAGATAAGTACTACGAATACTTTCAGGTTATGTTCGTTAGGCAAGATATTCCCGAAGGATATCGAAGATTTCTTTGTCGTTTTGGGTGAGGCTCTTGACGTGTATGATATAAAAACAGCTAGAAATGGTTAAGACAGCGGTAATAATGGCTGCCGGTCTCGGTACCCGCTTCGGCAAGATGACCGAAACACAGCCCAAAGGTTTCATAGAGGTAGGTGGAATCTCAATGATAAGGCGTTCCATAGAAACTCTGCTTTCATGCGGAATAGAGCGCATAGTAATAGGAACCGGATACAAGAAAGAGTGCTACGAGGCTTTGTGCGAGGAGTATCCCCAAATAGAGTGTGTATATTCTCCACGATATGCCGAGACAAACAGCATGTACACGCTGTATAATTGCCGTGAAGCAATAGGTGACAGTGATTTTCTTCTTCTGGAGTCCGATATCGTGTTCAATGCCGATGCAGTCAAGGAGATGCTTTCCGATGTGCATGAGAACATAATGCTTATAACACCGGTAATAAAATTTCAGGACCAGTATTATGTGATGCATGATGAGAATGGCACGCTTGTTGCTTGCTCTACCGACAAGGATGTGCTGGATGCGCAAGGGGAACTGGTCGGAATACATAGAATATCATCACCGTTCTATCATGTTATGTGTGACGAATATGCCGGCATTGTGGAGGAGAAACCCAAATTGGGTTACGAGTATATGCTTCTTGATGTGTCCCGGAATAAAATTCCGGTATATGTACTCAACTCAAGCGTTGCCAAGTGGTATGAGATTGACGACGAGCGGGATTTGAAATACGCCGAAGAAAATATTATAGGACTTTTTTGAGTGTCATTTAAATTAAGAATATGGCAAATAATTCTACAAAGGCAGGATACGACATAAAAGAACTGCATGCCAAGATGCTTGATATACTTTCGGCTATTGACGAGACTTGCCGCAAGTATAATCTGCGTTATTATCTTATTGCCGGTACGATGTTGGGTGCTGTACGTCATAAGGGCTTTATACCTTGGGATGATGATGCAGATATCTGTATGCCTCATAGTGATTATGACAAACTTATAGCACATAGCAATGAGTGGCTGCCAGAACGCTATGAACTTATTTGTGCTGAGAATGACAAGGACTATCCGCAGCCCTTTGCAAAGATACAGGATTCCCACACAACTATAATTGAACATGCTCACTTGAGGTATTTGGGCGGAGCATATATAGATGTCTTTCCTCTTGACGGCATGCCGGACGGGAAATGGGCGCAGCGTTGGCACTATTTCAAGTACAAGCATTTTTGCAAGTTGCTCTATTTTACATACCGCGATCCATACAGGCATGGCCGTGGCCCCAGTTCATGGTTGCCTCTTCTTTGCAGGAAGCTATATACTGTCGAAGGATTGCAGAAGAAGATACGCAAGCTGTTGACAAAATATGATTTCTATAAATGCAAGAAGGTTCTTTGCTTTGACGATGGTTTCAAGAGCATTGTTGACAGAGATGTTTACGGCACTCCAAGCCCATATACATTCGAAGGACGTGAACTGTTAGGTGTAGAGGATTATGATACCTTGCTTAAGCAAATGTATGGCGATTATATGAAGCTTCCTCCTGTAGAACATCAAAGGCAGCATAATTTCTATCATCTGGATTTGGATACTCCTTATCGTGAATATAAGGGTGACAAGTAAATACAAATCGGAAAAGCACTGCTTTTCCGATTTGTATTTACTTTCTGCCGAAGTCGGCAGGTATCTCTCCCCATTTGTCTGTCTCCCACTTGAGGAGTGTTGTGGTATATCTGTTCTCTTTTAGCCACTTCTCGGCTCTTTCGATGTAGCCGAACAGTTCTTCGCTCTTGCTGTTGCGCGGCAGCTTTGTCTTGCACTGTTTCTGTTTCACCCAAAGAAGAGCGTTGCGGCTGTCGGAATATATAGGAAGCTCTATTCCTTTCTGCTTCAGCAGTGCCAAGCCGTGTACAATGGCAAGGAACTCTCCGATATTGTTGGTTCCGTACATGGGCCCGAAATGGAATATCTCCTCGCCGGTCCCGACATATACTCCCCTGTATTCCATCTTTCCCGGATTGCCGCTGCATGCCGCATCTACGGCAAGGGCATTGGGTATAACCTCTGCCGGCAATCCGTTGGGTTTCCTGTTGCTCTTCTCTTTTGCAGAATTGCCAATGTACTGCTGCGGTGTGGAACCGTATGCCCTTTCGGCCTCCTCCAGCGTGTCGAAAGCCTTGTAGAGTGCCTGCTTTACACCTTTAATCTGTGCCTGGCACTCGTCCCAGGCAGTGTAAATGCCCGGTTCGAGACCGTTCCACACAACATAGAATCGCTTCTTGCCCATAGACGGTTATTGTATGAAATGCTTGCCGTGCCCGATTACATTCTCTCAGGAACCTCTATGCCCAAAAGGTTCATAGCAGTCTTTATAACCTTTCCTACATTGCGTGTCAGCAATACACGGAATGCCTTTGAATCCTCGTTCTCTTCGCGCAGAATGCTGAAGTCGTGGTAGAACTGGTTATACTCCTTAGCAAGTTCATAGGCATAGTTTGCAATACCAGACGGTGAGTAGTCTGTTCCGGCCTGCTTCACTACTGCCGGGAATTCGTTCATGAAGCGGATGATAGAGCACTCCTTTTCGCTTATGCTTTCAGGAACATTTGCGTTTTCTATATTCACTCCGGCCTCTGCAGCCTTGCGCTCAATGGAACGTGTGCGAGCATATGTGTATTGGATGAACGGGCCGGTATTGCCGTTGAAGTCGATAGACTCCTTAGGGTTGAAGAGCATGTTCTTGCGTGCATCGACCTTGAGCATGAAGTACTTGAGTGCTCCAAGACCTATAATGCGGTTTATCTCGGCTTTCTCCTCTGCAGTAAGGTCGTTGAGCTTGCCGCCAAGTTCTTCCGATGTCTCACGTGCAGTATTTATCATCTCGTCCATGAGGTCATCGGCATCCACTACAGTTCCCTCACGGCTCTTCATCTTTCCTTCGGGCAGTTCAACCATGCCGTATGAGAAGTGTACCAGTCCTTTGCCCCAAGAGAAGCCCAGTCTGTCGAGAAGCAGTGACAATACCTGGAAATGGTAGTTCTGCTCATTTCCCACAACATAAACCATCTTGTCAATAGGGTAATCGCGGAAGCGCAGCTGAGCTGTACCGATATCCTGTGTCATATATACCGATGTGCCGTCGCTTCTGAGCAGCAGCTTCTCGTCGAGTCCGTTCTGTGTGAGGTCGGCCCATACAGAGCCATCCTCTCTGCGGTAGAACTTGCCCTCAGCAAGCCCTCCGAGCACAGTCTCCTTGCCTACAAGATATGTGTCGCTCTCGTAATATATCTTGTCGAAATCGACACCAAGACGCTTGTATGTCTCGTCGAATCCTTCGTAAACCCAGTTGTTCATCTTCTCCCAGAGTGCGCGCACCTCCTTGTCGCCGGCCTCCCATTTTACAAGCATCTCGCGTGCTTCGGCCATAAGGGGTGACGCCGCTTCCGCCTCCTCCTTGCTCATGCCTTTCTCCATCAGCTCATTCAATTCGGCCTTGTAGTGCTTGTCGAATGCCACATAATAGTCGCCTATGAGGTGGTCACCCTTCTTTCCGCTGCTTGCCGGGGTCTCGCCCTCGCCCCATTTCTGCCATGCAAGCATAGATTTGCATATATGTATTCCTCGGTCATTGACAATGTTTGTCTTTACAACCTTATTGCCGTTTGCAGCAATAATGTTCGACAGGGCATATCCAAGCAGGTTGTTCCTTATGTGTCCAAGATGCAGAGGCTTGTTGGTGTTAGGTGACGAGTACTCTACCATAACCAGCGGTGATTCCTCTGTTACGGCTGTAGTGCCCCATTTCTCCGTAGAATCTATTTTCTTGAGCAACTCAATCCAGTACGAGGGTGAGATGGCGATATTAAGGAAGCCTTTCACAACGTTGAATGAAGATATTACAGGCTGGTTGGCCTTCAGGTATTCTCCAATCTCCTGAGCAGTCTCCTCAGGACGCTTCTTTGAGAGCTGAAGGAAAGGAAAGACAACCAATGTGAAATCGCCCTCAAACTCCTTGCGTGTCTTCTGTAACTGTATCTTCTCTTCGTTGAATTCTGCACCGTACAGGCTTTTGATTGCTTCTACAGTACTTTTTGCCAATGTTGCTTCAATACTCATCTGTTATAATAGTTTTATTGTTTCTTTACTTTTAATCTTTTGCAAAGATACAAACAAACGAGCGAAATAGACAAAGCTTGCTTTGGCATTTTGCAGCGAGTGCAGTGTATTTTCGAGGTTTTTCCCTCAAAGATACAAACAAACGAGCGAAATAGACAAAGCTTGCTTTGGCATTTTGCAGCGAGTGCAG
>JAEIGA010000991.1_pt1 | contig 42785 bp, 67 predicted proteins | sample 9270691 | NCBI WGS metagenome assembly JAEIGA01 (sample SAMN17057246, study PRJNA624740) | gut metagenome | biome: biome; isolation source: fecal sample | host: Bos grunniens | place: China: Xizang | collected 2019 | reverse complement strand
TATCCAGTTTGAAATCTGTGAAGATGGCCTTGAAAATGAAGCATATTACAAAGAAGCGTTTGACCTGGCTATCAGGTTGAGCGCTTTTTTATGTAATGAATATGGCATCAAGCCTGAAAACATTGTGGGCCATTATGAAGCATATGCTGCCGGGTACGGCTCCAATCATGGTGATCCCCGAAGCTGGCAAAAGAAATTTGGCGGCAGCATGAACCAATTCCGGGCCGATGTGGCGGCACTTATCAGCGGCAATAACAGCCCTTCTGATCCTGTTATCAGCAAGGCAGAACAAGTAACCGTTGAAACACAAAAACCCGCCCAGAAGCCACAGGAAACGGCGCAGAAAGAAAGCGTGGTGATATCCATGGATACATTGCGAAAAGGAAGCCGTGGTACACAGGTAAAGGTGCTTCAATGGCTGTTAAGCCTGAACGGCTACAATATCGGCACGGTTGATGGCATCTTTGGGGCCAATACCCTGAAAGGCGTTAAGGCGTACCAGGTGGCCAAGGGCCTTGATGCTGATGGCGTTGTGGGGAAAAACACCTGGGCAAAATTACTGGCGTAAAAGCCATATGGCTTTTACATATATTCATCCGGGGGGATGTAAAACACCTATTTCATACATGATGCGACCATGTAAAAAGCATATTGAAATACAGAAAGGAAGAAGAACCCATGAACATTTCCGAAATCCTGAAGGCAAAAGGTATTGCAGATGATGTAATCAAAGGCATTCTGGACGATATGAAGGCCAATAAAATCTATACCGCATCCGAAGAAAATTTGGATATTCGGTATAACAAGCTGAAAACCGATCATGACGGTGTAAATCAGCAGTTGACCGAAGCCCAGGCCCTGATTGAAAATCTGCAAAAGTCCACCAAGGGGCAGGAAGCTGCCCAGCAGCAGATTGCTGATTATAAGGCACAGGCTGAAAAGCTGGCGGCTGAACTGGAACAGACGAAAATTGAAGCCGAAATCAAGGTTGGTCTGCTTTCCGAAAAGGCCCTGGATGTGGATTATCTCACCTTTAAGCTGAAGGAAAAGGGTGAACTGGCCCTGGATGAAAACGGGAAAATTAAGGGATGGGAAGATAAAGTTGCCGCCCTGAAAACCCAGCTTCCGAATCAGTTTGAATCCGCTGGCACGAAGAAGGTAATTGAATATCAGTTGCCCGAAGGTGAAAAGCCTGGTGGTGCAAGTATCACCAAGGAAGAATTCAACAAAATGGGCTATAACAGTCGGGTAGCCCTGCGCAAAGAAAACCCTGAACAATATGATCAATTGATGAAAGGATAATGAATTATGGCTGATTTGACTAATATTACTACTCTGGTAAATGGCGATGTTTTTGATCCCCAGGTTGTTTCCGATATGATCAATGCCAAGGTGCAGAAGAAGGCCGCTATGAAGGGCTATGTCAAGGTAGACACCACTCTTCAGGGCGTACCCGGTTCCGAAGTGACCGTTCCCCGTTGGGGCTACATCGGTGAAGCTGTTGACCTTGAAGAAGGCCAGCCTATTGACAGCTCCAAGATGGCATTTACTACTGCAAAGTATGGCATCAAGAAGATTGGTAAGGGCGTTATGCTGACTGATGAAGCCCAGATGTGCGGATACGGCAACCCTGTAGGCACTGCGACCACCCAGATTGCAATGTCTATTGATGAAAAGCTGGACAATGATGAAGTGGAAGTGATGTACGAATCTAAGAACGTTGTGGATGCTTCCAGCGCCAATATTAAGTATTCTGCTATCGTGGATGGCGTGGATATGTTTGGTGAAGAAGAAGATAGCAAGAAGGTTATCTTTATCCACTCCAAGCAGAAAACCCAGCTTCGCAAGGATGCCGATTTCCTGTCTGCTGACAAGTTTGGCCCTGGCGTGATGGCTTCCGGTGTTATTGGCCGCATTGCTGGCTGTGATGTGAAGGTTTCCAACAAAGTGAAGCTGGTTGAAGGCGTGTATTACAATCCTATTGTCAAGCTGAACAACGATGAGGAAACCGAGGACGATATGCCTGCTATCACCTATTTCCTGAAGCGTGGCAACCTGGTTGAGCATAAGCGCCATGTGGGTGTTGGTGATGAAATCGTTTGCACCGCTCACGGCATGCCTGCTATGACCAACGAATCTAAGATTGTCATTCTGAAAACCAAAGCCTAAGGAAAGGGCTGATTTCCTATGATTATGACCGTTGAATTTTTGCGGCGGTTCATTCAGACGGAAGAAGAGGATCAGGCGCTTGAAGCACGGCTTCAGGCGCTTGAATCTCTTATCCAGGGATATACCAATAATGATTTCAAGCGGCATATTTCGGCAGATGGCGAATACCCCATGGATGTGAAGATGGGCGTTGTGAACCTGATGAAATGGGAACTGGAAAACAGGGAAAAGGCGGGGATTCAATCCGAAACGATTTCCCGGCATACGGTGAACTATCTGAATCTGGATTATTACAATTCTGCCGCTGGCTATCCTAAATCCTTGATGGGCTTTCTGCATCCATACAGGAAGGCCAGATTCGGACAGGGGTTGAAAGTATGAAAGGCATTGGCGGGAATATCACAGCAACCATCCAAATCAGCACGGTACAAAAGAACGCCATTGGCGAACAGGTGAAAACCTGGGAGGATGTGCAACCCTTGCGGGGCTGGCTTGATTTATCTTCCGGGCATGCTGGCTATAACTACAATGCAAAAATCCAGGAAAGCACACATTTCTTCATTGGTGATTATGTGCCGCTGGATAGCCGTATCACTTCCGAAAACGCCAGAATGATCATCAAAGGAAAACGGTATGACATTATGTATCTGGATAACCCTATGGAATTGGGTACATGCTCCCAATGGGAAATTTACCTGAAATATACGGGTGGCCAGTAACATGAAATTTACTTTCAATGATTATCGAATTGATGTGAAGGCGGCGTTGAATGATGTAACAAAGGAATGGCTGAAAACCTGGAGCCATGAAATTGCTTCCCAGGCGAAAGACAATTGCAAGCTGGATGGGGATGCAGGGATTCAGCTTCGGAAATCCTATGCTGCCAATGTGGACGAAAACAGCGGGGAAGCCCAGATTGGAAGCCCCTTGGAATCTGCATATTGGGAGGAATACGGAACGGGCGAACATGCGGTGGATACCAGCAAAAGCCGAAAAGGCTGGTGGGTGTATACGCCCGGAAGCCCTGGGCCTGAAGGCTATCAATCCACCGTATACGCAACCGAAGCGGAAGCCAGAAGCGCAGCGGAATATATCACCAGAACATACGGGAAAGAAGCCGTTGCCACAAATGGCCGTGATCCTCAATATACCTTGCAGAATGCATTCAAAAATGTTTCACCAAAGGCCAAGGCTGATTTAGAATCCAAATTAGGGGAGGGATTGGGAAAATGAGCATAGCGGCGTTGGAATTTTTCGGAAAGCGGATGGAAAAAGCGCTGCCTGGGCATTGTGCCTTCATGCGCTGGAATACCCACCCGCCCGATGATTACTATTTCACCTATGAGTATGCAGAAACGCCCGGCATGTATGCCGAAGAAAACGGGCGGCGTGATACTACGGTGTATATCCGGGGGTACACCTGGGGCAATTGGCTTTCCCTTGAAGAAGCCAAAGAAAGAATTGAAAAAATTGTACCTACCACGGCAATCCTTGAAAATGGTTCAGGGATTGCCATTTTTTATGATGCGGCATCCGTTGTGCCTACCGGGCTTGACGATTTGAAGAGCATCAAAATTGATATGACGATTCAAGAATGGAAGGTGAATTGATATGAGTTTGAAAAGCGGCGTAACGCTTGGAACCCCTAAGAATATCCCCTTCGGCGCTGGCGTTTACTTTAAGGGCCTGACCTATGATGAAAAGGTTGCCCCTACTGTGGAGCAAATCAAGGCGGCCATTTTCGGCGCTACCCAGGAGGGCGGTACGCTTACCATTACCCCTGAACTCTGGACTCCTGAACTGGATGGCGTAACCGTTGCCATGAAGGAATTGCAGAACAAAGTGGGCGAACAGGCGCAGATGGAAGTTTCCTTTGCGGAATTTACCCCGGAACTGGCGAAGAATATGGTGATTGGCAAGATGCAGGATAGCACGGATGCCAATTATGATGTGATCACTTCTTCTGAACTGGGCGAAGGCCATTTCTATGAAGGTTTCGGATTCTATGGCGAATACCTGAACGGGCGGCCCATCATCATTATCTTCAAGCATGCCCTTTGCACTTCCGGCCTTACTTCTGATCCCAAGAATAAGGCTAACAGCGTATTCAAGGGTACTTTTGCCTGTATGTCTGATATTGAATACGGCACTACCAAGCTGCCCTATGCCATCTTTATCTATAAGGAAGATAAGTGGGTGGCCGCTAATCCTGAAGAACTGGCGGCGTAACGGCGTAAAAAGAAAGGATGAAATAACCTATGGATCATTTGGAAGTTGAAACTGTACAGGAAACGGAACAGAAAAACGAAAAGCCCTATACCCTTCGCCCTTTGTGCGATGAAGATTTGTACCCCATCCTGGCCATTATCGGGAAGGTTTTCCCGGATGAACTGTCCACGGCCTTCGTTCAGGTGGCATCCAAGGAAAAGACCTTCAAGGAAATCGGGTATGATGTGGGCTTCAAGCTGTTCACGGCAGTAATCAAGAATCTGCATACCGTGGATGTGGAAGTGTATGAAATGCTGTCCAGCCTTTCCGGCATTCCTGCCCAGGATATCCGAAAAATGAAATTCGGCACTACCCCGAAAATGCTTTGGGAAGTTTACAATGATGTAAAGAACCAGGATTTTTTCGGGGATGCTTCCAAATCATCCTGATAGGTGAATTCAGGTTCATGGAGCTGCTGTATTCAAAGTATAGCAGCCCCATGGATTTGATGAAAATGTATATCAATCAGGGGCGTTTGGGGGCATTTGTTCAGGCGATTGTAAAAGCCGAAAATGAGCGCAGACGGGCCGAAGCGGAAAAGGAAAATGATATGATGCTGTGGATTGCATACGTTCACAGCTATTCAGATTTATCCTTTAACGATTGGAAAAAGAATATTTGCAGGGCAGATAGCGGCAGCACCACCCATAAGAAAAACAGCGATCATGATTTGACCGATGAAGGCATCATGAACATTGTAAACCGCTTATTCCCTGAATAGAGGATGATAGGCCCTTTCTCGTAAAAGAGAGGGGGCGAAGATACGGAATTATTCAAGCTGCTGGGCATGATAGCCATTGACAATGAGCAAGCGAATCATGCCATAGATGAAACGGCAGAAAAGGCAGATGAAGCGGAACAGAAAACTTCCGATGCATTTTCAAAAATAGGCGGTGCTGCCTTGAAAATAGGCACAGCCGTGCTTACTGCCGGGGCGGCGCTGGGCGGGGCCTGGATTGCCGCCATAGAGGGAAGCCGGGAATATCGTACACAGCTATCTATGCTGGATACGGCTTTCCAGCAATCCGGCCATTCTTCGGAATCGGCCCGGAAAACATATTCGGATTTGAATGCTGTGCTGGGTGATAGCGGACAGGCCACAGAAGCGGCCCAGATGCTTGCCCTGGTTTCTGATAATGAAAAGGATTTGGCCACCTGGACGGATATTGCAACGGGTGTATACGCCCGTATGGGTGAGGCCATTCCCCTGGAAGAATTGGCACAGAGCAGCAGCGAAACGGCCAAATCCGGCATCCTGACCGGGGGCCTGGTCGATGCCCTCATACAAGCCGGGCATGGAGAAGAAGAATTTCAAGCCAAGCTGGATGCATGCTCAACCGAACAGGAACGGCAGAAGCTAATCATGGATACGCTGAACGGCTCCTATAAGGATGCGGCCGTACAGTATAGAGAAACGAATAAGGATGTGCTGGCTGCCAATAAAGCGCAGGAAAACCTAAATAATGCTATGGCTGAATTAGGCCGCATCGGTGAACCTATCCTGACCGCTATTAAAAACAAAGTGGCCGATATGGCCACGGCGGCAATCCCTCATATTCAGAATTTTATTCAGAAAGTGAAGGATTTGAAGAAGTGGATCAAGGAGAACGAAAACACCGTGGATGCCTGGGTGGCTGTTATCATCGGCGCTACCGTCAGCATTGGCGCATTCCTGCTGGTGCTGAAATGGAGCGCAATAATGGCGGCAGCATCAAAAGCAATTAAAGCGGTACGCACGGCGGTACTGTTATTCAACGCTGCTTTACGGGCAAACCCGATAGGATTGATCATATCATTGCTTGCTGGTCTTGTAGCGGGTTTTCTTTATTTATGGCGCACAAATGATAGTTTTCGGGCTTTCTGGATCGGCTTATGGAACAAGCTGAAATCCGCTTGCGGAACCGCTATCGGATGGATAAAAAACAAATTTGGTGATTTGAAATCAGCCTTTAATACCGTAAAAACGGTATTTGAAAACATCCGAAAAACCATATCCGATAAGATTGAAAGCGCAAGGGCGGCTGTAAAGAAAGCGATAGACAAGATAAAAGGCTTCTTCAATTTCTCATGGTCGCTTCCGAAAATAAAGGTTCCATCGTTCACAATCAAGGGAAAATTCAGCCTTGACCCGCCAAGCATTCCGAAAATTGGTATCAAGTGGAATGCCGAAGGCGGCATTATGACCAGGCCCACCATCTTCGGGGCTATGGGGGATACATTGCTGGGCGGCGGGGAAGCCGGGGCAGAAGCCATCCTTCCCATTGACAAAATGAAAACCTACGTAAGGGAAGCGGTACAGGCCGAAAACGGGTATCTGGCCCAGATCATCATTCAGCAGAATCAAATCCTGATTGATTATCTTTCCAGAAGCATGCCAAAGGCCGTGCGGCTGGATTCTGGCGCTTTGGTGGGCGAACTTGTACCGGGGATAGATAGGGAACTTGGGGATAGAGAACGGCATATCCAGCGGGGAAATGTGCGATAAAAAAGGGATGGCAGATGCCATCCCTTTTGTGTTACTTGAATCCTAAACTGGGTTTTCCAGCGTATGGGGTGAAAATGGCAGATGCATAATCGATCACAATATACATCCCATCTTGTAATTCAAAATCGGCTTCCGTTAGGCTTTCCATCGGATCATAATCATAAGTACTATATGGGAAATCAATCCTTTCGGCGATACGAATCCCATCGTATGAAATATCTCTTTTTGTTTCATCAAGTATCGTTCCTATGGTAATGAAAGTAAACATACCCCCGGCCGCTTTTATTGTCCAATGCCCAGCAGGAATATCTTCACCCACTTTCCATACACCTTGCGGAACCGTGACTTCCTGCCATTCTTGACTTTCCCAGATGGCAAGATTGATTTTCTCTTTGAGTGATACCAATTCTTCATAAGTCATTCCAGAAAGATCAATGGTATCAGCGTATACCGTTCCTGTAAAGGAGAGAAGCACCAGAAACAATGCAAAGAACCTTTTCATAGCAGCACCACCTTTTTTCTGATAAGTAACACAGAAAAGGAAAAAAGTCAATAGTAAATTGGGGATGATAGAAAATGACCCTATTTGAATTGCTTGGCATTATCGCCATTGATAACACCGAAGCAATGAAAAAGATGGATGAAACCGTTGATGCAGCCAAGAAACTTGGTGACGGAATGGAAGAAGCAGGGGAAGAAGCTGAAGAACTTGGCGGGAAAATAAATGATGCTGGCAATGAAGCTGATAAAGCATCAAATAAAATGGGCGAAAACAGCAAAATTGGTGCGGCGGCTGTATGGCTTGGGAATACCCTGGATCGGGTTGGCGCTGCCGCTTTCAATTTCATAAAGAAAGGCATTGTGGAAGGGTACGAATATAACAAAATGATGGAAGGATATCTCACATCATTTAGCGTTATGATCGGCTCCGAAGAAAAAGCCCATGCCCTTCTTGATGATTTGTGGATGCTTGCAGCAGATACCCCCATGGAAATGAGTGGACTGGCAAAGAATGCTGAAACCTTGCTGAATTATGGCGTTGCTGCGGAAACGTTGATACCGACTTTGCTTAAATTAGGTAACGCTTCAAAGGGCAATCAAACCAATCTTGACCGCATGACAAGAGCATACGGCCAAATTTTCGGCTTCGGGTACTTAAAAGCAGAGGAAACAAACCAAATGATTGAAGCTGGCTTTCCTTTGCTTGAATATCTCGAAAAATCCATGGGAAAAAACATTGAAGAAATATTAACCTTGCGTGAAGATGGCGCTATTCTGTTTGCGGATGTGCAAGCTGCTATTGATTATGCCACAAAAGAGGGCGAAAGATACTATAACAGCATGGAAGCATATTCAAAAACAACCGAAGGCAAAGAAGCAAGGTTTCATGATGAACTGAATCAAACGCTTGGCAAACTCATGGAGCCGTTTACCGAAGAATATAGCAATACCGTTCTTGGCAAACTTTCAGAGATTGTTAATAGCGTTGATTCCTGGGCAGATGATAACAACGAATCTTTGAAAAGCTGGGCAAATGGGCTTAGTACTGCATTTGACCTTGTATCGGAAAGCGCTGAACCGCTTGCAGCATATTTAATGACCATCCTTGATACTTTGTCTCTAATTACCGGCAATGAAGTTGATACTTCAAAATATCGCCAATTCACACCACACGGCAAACTGGCAGAATTGGCAATGAAGCCAACTATGCCGGGCCAATATGCTACCGCAGAAGAAATCGAAAAATGGTTTGATGAACTTGATCCAGAGTTGAAGAAAGAACTTGATCTGGATATGCCTGGGCCTGATGCAACGGCGAAGGAAATTGAAGCATGGTGGGCTGGGGTACAGCCTACCCTTACAGCCACATTTGCCGTAATTCCGGGTGGAAGCAGCACTTTCACATCCGAAAAAGGAACTGTGTTTGGCGGAAACGGCGGCACCGTAATTGGCGATATGCACGCCTATCATTTGCAAGTAACTTCTGGCCAAATTGTTCCTGATGGCAGCCATGCTTCCGGGCTTGATTATGTGCCGAAGGATAATTACCTGGCCAGATTGCATTTGGGTGAAACCGTACTGAATAAAGAAGCGGCGGCGGCTTGGCGGCAGCAGCAGAAGGGCGGCGGCACAGCCCATCTGGAAGGCGTTGTGGCTGAACTGGCCAGCGCTATCCAGGATTTGCGGGAAGGCATTGGCATGAATCTTTATGTGAATAAGCGCCATGTAGCTTCCGCTATGTCAAGGGATATGGGAAAATCCATCGGAAACCGTGAATATACGCTGATGAAAGGAATGGGGGGATAAAGCATGAACTATATCATCTTTCGGGGTATTCGTTCGGATACCATCGGCCTGAAGATTGAAAAAATGCCCTCCCATAAACGGGCAGAAATCCGGCAAACAGAATATGAAATCCCTGGCCGGGATGGCGCTTTGCATGTGACAGAAGGCTATGCCGCCTTTGATATGCAGATCACAGTAACCATGATGGATGCATCTGCATCCCTGCGCCAGACCGTGAACGCCTGGGCAGATGGCACAGGGAATCTGATTCTTTCGGATGATTTAACCAAATGCTATAAGGCCAGTGTATGGAAGGAAGTACCCTATACCAGAAAAGAAATCAACGGGAAATACTTTGATACGGCCAAGATCACTTTCCGCTGCCAGCCCTTTGTATACGAATCTGTGAAAAGCGTATACACTTATACACAAAACAGCGCCATTGTCAACCTGGGCAATATTCCTTCCCTGCCGCTTATCAAAGTGACAGGGCAAGGGGATTGCTCTTTTTCGATTGGTGGGCAATCCGTCACGCTGAAGGGCGTATCCGGGGAAGTAACCCTGGATTGTGAAGCAGGGTATGCCTATTCTGAAGGCGGCGCTGTCACCATGAACGGCAGCTTCCCGGAAATCGGGCTGAATGATTCCGCTGTCACCCTGGGCGCAAATGTAACGAAACTTGAAATCCAAGGAAATTGGAGGTGGCTGTAATGGCAATTTTCGTCTATCCCCATGATTGCACGGATTTTTCCACTACGGGCCTGTGCGGCGATTTGCAGCCCATTGAAGCCCATTTTGAAGAAGAAAAGAACGGCATTTCTCAAATTGAAATGACCCTTCACTATGATAAATGGGGGAAGTGGAAAGAAGTTAAGGTGGGGCGCTATATCAGCGCCCTTGTGCCTGTTCGTGTGGTTCCGGCCATTGATGATGATTCCTATTCAACGGCCATCCAGAAAATCAAGGTAAAAAGCGGTACAAGCAAGGTATATGTGGATAAAACATGCCAGAAAGTATTGTATAAATCCTGGTTTTCTCCCAAGGAATATTCTCATACCGAATTGCACGTTGACCCGGAAAGCATCATGGCCACCCAGCTTGTCAGGGCAGGGGTGGCTGAAATTGTAACCAGCGGCTTCAAGGGCTATGTATACCAGGATGATTATGAAACGATTGAACAGGTGGAGATTCCCCCTGCTCTGGATGGCGTTGAATTCGTAACGGGTACGGCCCGGCTGAAGCCCCAGTTTTTCATCATCACCAGCGTGGAACAAACGCTGGAAGGAATGATTGTAACGGCCAAGCATGTTTTCTATGAACTTTTGGCCAATGCCACCACCTACAAAACCGAAAATACCGTGCAGGGCGCTGCCGCTTGCCGCCAGGTATTTGATAACCTGATTTCGGCTGATGATAGATTTGAAATCTATTCCGATTGCACGGATGAACAAAGCGCCCTGGATTATGACCGGGTTTCCCCTGTCCAGGCTTTGCTTGATCCTGATGAAGGGATATGCGCCAAGTATGGCCTATCCCTCATTCGGGATAATTACAGCATTTACGCCCTGAAAAACGTGGGTACGGATAGGGGCTTTGTGGTGGAATACGGGAAGAATATGCTTTCCGTGGATTGCATTGAAAACATTGATGAAACCTATACCCGGATCATTCCCTTTGGCAAGGATAAGAAGGGAAATGCTGTCTATATGGATGGCCAGAAATGGGTGGATTCAAGCAGAATCAATGATTATCCTGCCCCCAGGGTGCTGGTGCTGGATTGCACGGATACAGCATCCGAAAGCGGAGATATGAACCTTTCCCAGGTAAAGGCTGAATTGAAGCGCCGGGCTGAAGAAGAACTGGCAAATGGCATTGATAAGCCGAATCTGGAAATGACCGTTGATTTCCTTTCCCTGGGCGATACGGAAGAATACAAGCAGTATCGTGGCCTGGATAAAGTGTATATGTTTGACCGCATCACCGTGAAAGATAAGGTGCGTGGATATAACTATACTGCTGAAGTGGTAGCTGTGCGCCATAATCTCCTTACGGGGATGCTGGAATCCTGCACCATCGGAAGCCTGGAAACGGCCAGCGCTGCCCGGAAAATCGCTTCCTGGCAAGTGCCTACTGTGGATGGCGGGAATATTCGCCTACAATCCATTGTGCCGGGCATCCTGGGCGCTGATGCTGTAGCAACGGATAACATCCAGGATAATGCTGTGGTAGCCGAAAAAATCAATGCTGGGGCTATTGAAGCGGATAAAATCAAGGCCGGAGCCGTGACCGCTGAAAAGGTGGATGCCGGGGCCATTACGGCTGAAAAAATCGCTGCTGATGCCATCACCACGGATAAGATTGCCGCTGGGGCTGTGAAGGCTGATAACATTGATGCCCAGGCCGTAACGGCTGCAAAACTGGCCGCTGGTGCTGTGACTGCCAATGCCATCAAAGCTGGATCAGTAACCACGGAAAAGATTGCTGCCGGGGCTGTGACAGCAGAAAGTGGCATCCTGGCCGCTGGCGTTGTGGGTACTGCCCAGATTGCAGATGGCAGCATTACGGATGCAAAAATTGTGGGCCTGACCGCCAGCAAAATCACGGCCGGAACCATCAATGCAGCGGAAGTCAATATCAATAATCTGAATGCTGATAACATTACGGCAGGAACCATCAACGGCCAGCGCATCCCCACCCTTGGCGGGGAAAAGATTGCAGATGGCGCTATTTCCGGGGTAAAAATCGTAAATGGCGCAATCGTAACGGATAAGATTGCAAATGGTGCTGTAACGGCGGCAAAGATTGTGGCTGAAGCTGTGACCACGGATAAGCTGGCCGCTAATGCTGTGACCGCCAATAAAATCCTTTCCGGGGCTGTGACCACGGATAAATTGAGCGCCAATGCCGTAACAGCGGATAAGATTGCCGCCAATACCATCACGGCAAATAAACTGGCATCTGATGTGGGCAGCAGCTTGGATTTATCCAGCAATCAAAGTATCAATCTTACGGTGAAAAAAGCCGTGGACGATATCGAAATCGGCGGCAGGAACCTGCTGAAAAACAGCAAGGGCGATTTCAGGCTGTACCCGGCGAACACGGGTGCGGATGGGGATAAATTTGTGGCTTGGCCCTTTTACTTTAAAACTACCCTTGGAGAAACCTACACCTTCGGCGCAGATGTGGAAATCACGGATGGGGATTTTGATACGATCAGCATTTATCCGTATCCTGGCGGTACGTTGGTAAATGTTCCCATTCCGGCCAATGGCCGTATCACCCACACCTTCACCGTGACCGTGGACACCATCACCCAGATTCTGGCCTATGCTGGCATTGCCGGAAGTACCCGTGGAAACGGCGTGATTTTCCGCAATGTGAAAATCGAAAAAGGCAATAAAGCCACCGACTGGAGTCCCGCACCTGAAGATATCGAAGGGCGTGTATCTAAAGCTGAAGCCGAAATCGCTGTACAAGCTGGGGAAATCGCCTTGAAGGTGAATGTTGGAGATTCGGTGGAAACTTTGGAAAACAGCGCCATGACCTTGAATGCTGACGGCATCGAAATGACCACCACCGGGCATTTCAGGCTGTACGCCAATGACGGAAAGAACAGCCGGATCAAGCTGGGCGGCGATAACAGCACGGCTAATTTCAGCGTGGACGAAACGGGCAAGCTGGGGGCTGTATCCGGGGCCTTTGCTAATGGCTTGACCGTTGGCGGCCAGGGCGTATGGACGAAAGGCAATATCATCATCTCTTCCAGCCAGCCTACCAACGTGCATGATGTGCTGTGGCTTCAGCCTTTGCAGGGCGTGCAGCAGATTTCCCACAATTTTAAGCCGGAAAACAACACTTCTATGGTGCATAACCAGCAGTATCCGTTTACGCTTACACCTGTCAGCACCGATGCGCTTGCCAACGGCGGCAGCTATGTATATACCATGCAGATTGAAGTGGCCAGAATGGACGATGGTAAAGGGTTCAAAAACTATACGTTCAAAGCCGTTCTGACCACAAGTGCCGGAAGTGTAACGCTTACCAGCGGAACGATCAGCATGGGATCGGGCGGTAACGCAAGTATTACAATGACCGTCCAAAGCACCACAAATCTATTTGCAACGGCTGGGAGTGTGGAAGTAAAGATTTCTGTAACTGCGCCTGAAACAGGTAGCACTGGTTTGTACATCAAGCGAGGACAGGCCATCAACCTGACCAGCAAAAACACGGCAGCCAGCAGCGCAGGAGCGCAAACCTGTACGATTCACTACATTCAATAACGAAGGGAGAAAATGAACATGGCGATCAACAAGAGCATCCTGGAAAACGTAATCAAATCCGGCAAATTCGACCTGGCCCGGGCCACCACCCTGATTGAAAGCGGGTATGTGGCCGGGGAATATTCCGAAGATGAAAGGGCTGAACTTCTGGCCCTTCGGGATCAGCACCTGAACCCCCAGAGCCAGGCCCCGGAAATGCAGGAAGTGCTTCTGCGCCTGGAAGAAAAGTATGCCGCCCTGGAAGAACGGGTAAAGGCCCTGGAAGGCAACGGCGAACCTGAACCCGGCGAAGCGGAAACGTATCCTGCATGGCATCCCTGGAACGGCATCCCCGGCAGCGGATACCAGTACGGCGATAAAGTCACCCATAACGGCGTAACCTACGAAAGCACCTATCACGGGGAAAATACCTGGGAGCCTGGGGCGCTGGGTACTGAAGCCCTGTGGGCCGTGGTAACTGAATAAAGGAGGAATGCAGAACGAAAGGAATCACCTTTGGGAACTATCATTCTTACCGGGATTTGAAACTGCTTCTGCTGGCTGGAAAGGAAATTGGCAGCCCGGAAGTTAAGCGCATGACCATTGATGTGGAAGGCGCTGATGGCACTCTTGATTATACTGAATATTTCGGTGAGCCGAAATATAACGATGTAACCCACAAATTCCCCTTTGCCATCATGGAACCAAAGGAAGATTTGCTTTCGCATTATTCCCAAGTAAAGAACGCCCTGCATGGAAAGAAAATGCCAATCATCCTGGATGATGAACCTGATTTCTTCTATGTAGGGCGTATCTTTGTTCAGGCGTTTTCAAGCGATAAAACCATTGGCTATATCACCATTGAAGCGGAATGCGAACCATACAAATATAAGCTGGCAAAAACAACGGTTTCCAGGGCTGTAAATGGTACGGACAATATTGTCCTTACCAACGCCCGGAAACGTGCTGTGCCGGAAGTGAGCATTACCACCAGCACCAGCCTGAACATCCAATACGGCAGCGGCTTGATCTGGGATTTAGGCCCTGGCAGCTACACCTTGCCCGAACTGGAACTGAAGGAAGGGGATAACCTTGTAACCGTAACAGGCACAGGGAGCATCACCTTCACCTGGCAGGAGGGCGAATTATGATATACAAAGTATATTCTGATTATTCCCTTCTGTATCATAGCAATCTGGAAAATTTGCAAATCCATAAGGCAACGGCAGAAATGGAACTTGGGAAATCTGGCAGCTTCAAATTCACCATGTACCCGGATCATCCCTATTACAGCCAAATCAGAAGGATGAAGGGCATCATTACCCTTTACCAGGATGATTATTTGCTGTTCAGGGGCCGGGTGCTGGATGAAGAAGTAAAATGGCATAATGAAAGGGCCGTATCCTGTGAAGGGGATATGGCCTTTTTCCTTGATTCCGTTCTTCGGCCCTTTTCCATCAGCGGTACGCCAGCGGAAATCCTGGCCTATCTTCTGGAATTGCATAATGCCCAGGTGGATGAAAGCAAGCGTTTCCTGCCCGGTATCGTGACCGTGGAGGGGTTCAGCACCTATGAAGCAACGGAATACCTGACCACAAAAGAAACGCTGGAAAAGGCCCTTTCTGTGCCGTTTGGGGGCTATCTTGTAACCCGGTATCAGGATGGCGTGGCCTATCTGGATTACCTGAAGGATATCACCCTGCTATCTCCCCAGACCATTGAATTTGGGAAGAATCTTCTTGACCTGAAGCGCATCCGAAAAGGGGAAGAAATTGCAACGGTACTCATTCCCCTGGGCGCAAAAATCCAGGATGCAGATGGCAAGGATACCAATGAACGGCTGACCATTTCGGCGGTAAACGGCGGCGCTGATTTCATCCAGGATGATGATGCTGTATCACAATACGGGGTAATTGTCAAATCCCATATTTTTGAGGATGTGACCGATGCCGAAACCCTGAAGCAGATGGGGCAAGCATATCTGGCCGAACTTGTCAACCCCTGGGAAACCATTGAGATAACGGCGGCCGACCTGGCCGGGCTGGGGCTGAATATCACGGCCTTCCACCTTGGAACCATGGTGCGGGTGATCAGCAAGCCCCATGGGCTGAATCAGCTTTTTACCGTTGTGAAGCTGTCTATCAACCTATTCAATCCGGCAGATAGCAAGCTGGTATTGGGCAAGACGGTACAAGGCTTTTCCGAAGCGCTGACGGGCCTTTCCAATACCCAGGGGCAGATTGTTCAGGCGATTGAAGAAACGGCGCAGAAGGCTTCAGAAGCCGTTTACAATGTGGAGCAAAACCTACTTGCTTCCATGCAAGTAACAGCAGACAATATCCAATCAACCGTTGCCGAAAACTATTACCTGAAGGAAGATACAGATGCCCTGATTTCCTCTGTCAGCACCACCGTGGAGCATACAAAGGATGCATTTGAAATCCAATTCAACCAATTCAGCCAGGATATTCAGGCGGTGGCTAATGGCACGGATGCAGAATTTGAGGAAATCAGAAAATACATCCGCTTTACTGATGGCAAAATCCTGCTGGGGGAAGTGGGCAATGAACTGGAATTACAGATTGCCAATGACAGGATCAGCTTCCTTCAGGATGGCGCTGAAGTGGCCTATTTCAGCAATCGGAAGCTGTTTGTAACGGATACCCAAATCCTGCACAGCTTGCAATTGGGGAATTTCGCTTTCATGCCCAGGGAAAACGGAAACCTTTCTTTTAAGCATACATAAGGGATGATAGGCGATTCTGGCCCGGAAAGGGGGCAGAATCATGGCGGCATCAGGAACTATCCAGGAAGCCATCCGCACAGGGTACAGGCTTCAAATTGCCTGGGAAGTCACTTCCCAATCCGTTGCAAATAATACTTCAGCCGTTACGGCAAAGGTTCAGCTTGTTTCCACCGGGAGCAGCTACACCATAAACAGCAGCGCCACAAAAAACGGAACCCTGACCATTAACGGCACAAAGTACAGCTTCACATTTTCGGCGGCACTATCTGGCAATCAAACGAAAACTATTTTCTCAAAGCCTGTTACCATTTCCCATAATTCGGATGGTACAAAAACCTGTTCTTTTTCGGCAACGGCTGGTATCAATGTTACCCTTGGCGGCACATATTACGGCAATGTAACGGCATCAGGAAGCGGCACATTTAACACCATTGCCAGGGCTTCCAGCATCAGCAGCGTTACTTCTTCCGTTTCCGTCAATGGTACAAATACCTGTACCGTTGCCATTGACCGCAAATCCAGCGGCTTCACCCATACCGTGGTATTCAGCTTCGGAAGCTACACAAAGACCAATACAGGCGTTGGTACTTCCACCAGCTATGCAATACCCACAAGCTGGCTGAACGCCATTCCAAGCGCCACCAGCGGCACGGCAAAGGTAACAGTAACCACCTATTCAGGAAGCACGAAGATAGGATCAGCAGTATCGAAAAATTTCACGCTGACGGTTCCGGCTTCCGTTGTGCCTACCATTTCAGCCGTATCCATTGCCGAAACTGTATCAGGTATCAATGCACAATTCGGGGGCTTTGTCCAGGGGAAATCCAGGGCCAAAGTATCCATCACGGCGGCAGGGGCTTTGGGAAGCACTATCAAGGCATACAAAACCACCCTTGATGGGAAATCCTATACAGGATCAGCGCCCACCACGGGCTTTCTAAGCACCAGCGGAAGCCGTACCGTTTCCATCACCGTTACGGATAGCCGGGGAAGAACGGCCAGCACCACCAGAACCATTTCCGTGATTGCATATGCCACCCCAAAGATCAATACCTTCACGGCCATCCGGGCCAATGGCCTGGGCGCTGCTGATGATAATGGAACCATGGCCCTGGCCAGGATTCAATTCAGCATTTCGGCGGTAAATAACAAAAACAGCAAAAGCTATACCGTGGAATACAGGCCGAAATCAAGCGATACATGGACGGAAGCGGCATCGGGAAGCGTATATGCCTATGATTCCAATATGCTCCTGAATATCAATCTGGATACCGATACTTCCTATGATTTGCGGCTTTCCATTGCTGATTACTTCGGAACCGTCACAGCCAATACCGAAATTGCCACAGCCTTCACCCTGATGGATTTTAATGCAAGCGGGAAGGGCCTGGCCATTGGCAAGGTATCCGAAGAGGAAAACGGCATGGAAATTGATATGCCGTTGAGCATCAATCAGTATGTATACATGGGCGGCGTGAAAAAATCGGATGAGGAAAAGGATATCTATTTTCAGACAACTGATGATGCACAGAATGTCCATAATTGCAAGCTGTACGGGGCAAGCGGGAGCAGCGTAACCAGCATTGGATGCTGGGATACAGCCAGATCACATGGAATCTGGCGCTATTTAAGCAGCACCCAGAACCTTGTATTTGATGCCAATGTAAAAGTGACCAGGGCAAACGGTGGGGATGAATTCATCACTTCCGGGGATGTAACCCATGCAAACCGTTCCGGCAATGTGCGCTTTTCAAACGGCCTTCTGATTCAATGGGGTAATGTAACTGTTACCCCGGTTGCAAATACACCAACGGCAAAAGCGGTGGCGTTCGCTGTTTCCTATACTGATGCACCATGCGTATTTACCACGGCATACACAACCGTTCCCGGTACATCCGTACTGGGGGATGCAGCGGCCAATATCACCACCACGGGCTTTGATGTGTATGTCACCAGGACAGGCACAACCAATACAGGGGTTATGTGGGTGGCCATCGGATACAAAGCATAAAAATTATATTGGGGGATGATTACAATGCAGATCACTTTAACCTGGCAAACTATCATCACGGCGGCGGCTGTCATCAGCGCAGTTATTGCCATTGCAACCAACTTTTCTAAAATCGTGCGCTGGGTGGACAGGCAGAAAAAGCAGGATGAAGATATCAAGGCCCTGAAGAAGCACCACGAAGAAGATATGGCAAATACCAATGAAGAAATGACATTGCTTGTCTATGGCATTCTGGCCTGTCTGAAGGGCTTGAAAGAGCAGGGATGCAATGGCCCGGTTACGGAAGCCATAAACAGATTTGAAAAACACCTGAATCAAAAAGCACATAAACAAGAAGGCCGGGGGTAAAACCCCGGTTCTTTTTTTATAAAAAAATATTCAGAAAAATCAAAAAACTATATTGACATACCACCAAATTAGTGGTATAATAGATACAGAAATTAGGAAAGGAGGGAAGCCAATGGGCAAAAAGCGGGAAAAGAAAAACCGCCGCAAGCTGGAACTTGCAACGGTGATTCTGCTGGTGGTTCTCCGATTGATTGAGCTGGCACTCGAATTGATGGAATGAATCCCCCAGCGGGAAGGGGCGAAAGCCCCTTCCCTTCCCCGGCATTATACCACAAAATGCCCAATGGCGCAAGGATGGAAACGATTCATCTTATTCTGGATATCCTGCAAACGGCTGGCCTGATCCTGCTGGCATGGATTTATTACCGCAAATACAAGGAGGAAAATTGAATGGGCTATATCGAATGGGCCAAAGCCCATACCTTCAATGATGCAAGGGAAGAGATAAAACGCATTAGAGCAGTTTCCGGGCTATCACAGGCAGCTTTCGCCAAAGCCTATGGAATTCCTCGCCGCTCCATTGAAAACTGGGAGAGCGGGGCCAGCGCCGCCCCTGAATACGTTGTGAAACTGCTTGCGTATGCAGTGGAAGGAGAATGAAGATGAAGCTTCCTGAAATACTTCTTGATTACCTGGAAACAACCGAACAGGATGCCAGTAAAATGAGCAAAAGAGAATTGTTATCAGAAGCCGAATACATCGCAAGCCAGGAAGGGAATTGGATTTGTTTGGTAGATGAATGGGGCGATGTTGTGGAAGATTACGAATACACCCCACAGCAAATAGGAGCATTGACACGGTTTATCAACCGTTTGCGCAAGGAGGTATTTGCAAATGGCTAAATGGGGATATAAGGCCCGGCTTGCAAAAATCCATGAAGCATGTTACATGATGGCAGAATTAGAGGAAATGCCCACCTGGGACGATCTCACATTGGAAGAAGCTGTTGAAATCGCCAAGGACGTTGCCGAACATTGTGACGAAGAAAACGGTGATTGGGATGATCCTGAATGTAAAGCCGATTACAGGAAAGCAATTAAATTCCTCAAAGATTTTGCATAATAAGGCATTATAAAGGCCGGGGGTAAAACCCCGGCCCTTTTTTATTCATCCATGAGGAAGTATGCAATCATGAATACTGCCGCCGTTGCAAGATTGATGATTGCGCTTGAAAAAATCAGCACAGCAGCCGAAACCATCAAGCAAGCAGAAATGAGGATTGCCCAATTTCTATAGGTTACTATGCCAGCTATGGAAAGCGTGAAAGCAAGTGCCACGCATAACAGATGGGGTTTTAACATTTCTGCCGCCAGCATTGTAGCGGCGGCATTATTCATGAGTTGTGCGCTGTAATTATTGATAAACATAACGATATAGCAGAGCGCAAGAATAGCACCAATGATAGCAAATATCCTTCCCGGCCACCTGGGGAAAGTTGTTTCTTCTACCTGTACTTCTTCAATTTCATCCTTGCCAGCTTCATAACCGCATTTCGGACAATTCATGAAATCCCCTCCTCTTTTTTCACCATCTAAATACCACGAATTGCGGAATTTGTCAATAAAAAGAAGAAAAGATGGGGAAAACCCCATCCTTTCAATGCTTTTGATTATTTCCATCATTGGTGTGTTAATGAATCAGTACCCCAATGATGGAAGTGGAAGGTAAAAAAATTATACCTTCAGTTTCACATCCAATTCGATTGGTGGCGTTGTCCAGTTTCCACCTGTTTTCAGCGGTGACCTGTAACGGGTTTGTTTCAATTCTGGATCATAATAGCGTTCCTGCTGGCTTTTGATTCGCACAGCCTTTTCACGCTTATAATCAATCCTGTCAATACATGCTTTCAAAAGCGTGTTCTTTTTTGCCGCCGTAATATCTGGATTATCCAATGCTTCCAGGGCATCACGGAAACGGCGTAGTTTTTCTTCATAGTCCACAGGATCAGGCATGGATTCGTAAGCCTTGCAAAGAGCCTGGCGCACTTCTTCTTTTTCTGCCAGAAGTTTTTCATTCAGTTGCTTGAAAATATGCTCAGGCATCCGCTTGGCTGGGTCTGGATCGGCCTGGGCTTCCCATTGGGATAATTCTTTTGCATCCAATTCTTTTTGCTTGGCTTCCAGGCGCTTGATCAGATTGGCATGAAGCTTTGCAGAATCCCCATCATCATTCTTGATGCGCATTTCAAAATCTTCTATACATTGCACCAGCACTTCCTTCACACGTTCAATGATTTCTTCATACAGGCAGGAAGTGGTTTTGCAGTATGATTGATTATCGCAAAGCAAGCGTGGGGCAGACCTTTCAGCGCCATCCTTTTTATAGGTGCGCAGCGACATAGCCCGGCCACATTGGCAGAAAAGCAATCCAGCAAGCGGATTTCTGATTTTCGTGGATGGTTTTGCCCTGTGATTTCTGCCCTGCTTTTCCTGGGCGGCCCAGAACAAATCTTCAGGAATGATGGCTTCATGCTTCCCGTCATACAGCAGGAATTCCCCAATTTCATTCAACTTTGATTTTCTGCTTCTTTTGATGAATTCGCCATCTTCCACAACGGTGATAGTTTTACGCCAATTCCATTTCACTTTCCCGATGTAATGGATATTTTCCAGCATGCCCTTGACGGTGTCCTGTGTCCATAACGCTTCGCTGCTCATCGTTTTCACACCTAAATCATTCAGGCGCTTTGCAATGGTGACACGGCCCAAATCTTCCTTGACATACATATCAAATACCATGCGCACGATTTCGGCCTGTTCAGGAAGGATTTTCAGGGTAGGGCATTTCTTTTTATCCACTTTTACGGTGCATTTTTCATATCCATAAGGAGCGATGGAACCGATATAATTCCCGGCAGCCACCGATGCTTCACGGCCCCGCTTTAGAATTTTTTTATAGTATCTTAAATAATCATTACCCCTTTTCAATTCCGCTTCAAAGGCATTCCAATCATATTCATCCCGCAAATCATAAGTGCGTTCCGGCGTAATGACCAGGGTATTTGTCAGCTTCAGCACTTTCATGATTCGGCCAATATCTTCCAAATCACCACGGGTTAAACGCTGCGGCTCCACAATCTTCACGGCCTTATACTTTGGCGATTCGATCAGCCGGAGAACCTTATTAATTTCCGGGCGTTCGCTCAAAGATTCGCCGGATACAATTTCCCGGAATTTGTTTTCTTCCGGCACTCTTTTCCCCAGATGCCTTTCAGACCATGCATCCAGGATGGCTTCATGCTTTGCCAGCACTTCTTCCACCGTAAGGGACGGATCATCCGATTGGGATTTCCTCAAATATTCCAATATTTCTTCCGGGGTTAATTTTAATTCTGGTTGATAGTACATTCTATTCATCTCTTTTCGTTTTATGTTTTTTGTCGCTGCCATGCCCGAAGCTGCTCAATCAGGAATGCTTTTTCTTCTCTGTATTCGGACATAATCACACGAATATCATTTCTGTGCGTTTCGTCAATGGTTGATAATTTGGCAAGCAACTCTTCATTTTTTGCCATTAATTCTGCATTCTGTTTTTCAAGTGCTTCAATGTGTGCAAATTCCTGATCCAGCTTTTTCTGGCAGGGGAATTCCACGGAATAACCGCCAAGCAAGGCATGAATAATGGCCCTCATAGTGGAATATCTGCAATCATCTTCCCCGGCCTTGATGCGGTTGATTGTGCCAATGGGGATATTGCTTTTATCGGACAAAACTTGATTCGTCCAGCCCAGAAAACGCTGGCGCTCTTTCCACCATTCCAGGAGATCAGGAAAGGGCAAGGCCATGAGATTCGGAACGCAATCCTGGCCTACACGATCACATTTCACACATGCACTAAACATTTTTATTTCCTCGCTTTTTCATTTGTGATAAGGCTTATCAAATGCGCATTTTTATCATCATATTTCGTATAACCATACATTACCATTGCTTATTGTAGTTGATGCCAGGTGGTGATAGGATAAGGGCGGGTCAGAAATGGCCTATCATCCCTCTGGGTGGGGGGCGAAGCTGGTGGTGCTGCGGCGCTCCCCATCCTCATATCCTGACAAAACCTGACAGAATATTCTCAATTTCGCAAATGCTATTGCAATGCAAAATTCTTTGATGTAATATACTTTTCGGGAACGCCCGTTCCCGTTTGGCAAGCCATCACCCGAAAGGAGATCCATCCATGCAAACTATGATCAAGTATATGAAAAACTCAATCATTGAAACCATTTCAGAAACTACGGATGAAAACTTGGTAAGCTATATCTACACCATGTTAATGACAGCAATCAGTGAGAATCCCCTTGAATCATCCCAAGAAGATTCTTGATTGTAAGTAATTGTTCAGGCTTTAGGGCATTGATTTTAAAAATCAATTCCTTAAAGTCTTTTTCTTTTTTTATGCGCTCATTCAGATCAGCAAGCGCATCATTTTCCTTCTGGGCCTTTGGGCGTTCCATAGAAACATCATGCCCAGCAAGCCACATTTCAGCCACATCCAAAGCCTTCCCCATTTTGTATAAAGCCTCTTGCTTTGGCTCGTATTTGCCAGAAAGATAGCAACTGATATTAGGCTTGCTGATTCCTGATTTTTCCGACAAATCAACTTGCTTCATTCCTCGCAAGTCAAGAGCTTCTTTCAATCTTTCGGCTGGCGATGCTATGCGCTCATACTCTTTTTCCATATTTATCCCCCCCTTTCTTCTATTGTATTGTAGCACCAAAATAAAGAAAACGCAATAATAAATACACTGTATAATGAAAGAATTTAAGAAAACTTAAAACTCGGTATTGACATTATTTCGGAATAGTATTACAATGTATTCAGAAATTAAGAATTCTTAATTTCTCAGTAATCAGAAAGGAGTGAAAAAATGAATTACGCCAAATTGCGTGGAAGGATTAAAGAGGTTTATGGTACCCAGAACGCATTTGCAAAAGCCATGAAAATGAGCAATGTATCTGTAAGCCATCGCCTGAATGGAAAGCTGGAATGGAAATCTTCCGAAATTGCAAAGGCTTGTCAAGCGTTGCATATCCCCATGGAAGAAAATGCTGAATATTTTTTTACCAAAGAAGTTAAGTTTTCTTAATTTCAGTTTGACAAGGAGGATTAACCATGGCACGGGATTTTCTGACGGATGAAGAGGTTTAGCGGGAAATTGAGCGCTTGACGAAAACGGAAGCGGTGAAACTGGCCCGGCGTGAACAGCGGATCAAATACCGCAGGCGGCAGCAGCTTTACACCTTGCGAGTGCTGGAAAAGCGGGGCAAGGAACTGATGGCCCAGGGCGTGACAATGGAAGCGCTGGATATCCTGGAAGCTTCCGTTGATGCTGATGAAGCCTAAGTGGCCAGACCAATCCCGGGGAATCGGACAAACCCGGAAGCACATAGGCTGAAGAAAAGGGGTGGTATGGATGAAGAATGGCCAGGATGTGTACAAGGAAGTCAAGGTATTTGAGTTTCCAGGAATGATTGTCAGGGTGCATATTCCTGACCTGGAAGAGAAGGAACGATCCCGGCGCATGAAGCGCATCCATGATGCGGCGGCCAAGGTGCTGCTGGAAGAAGAGAAGGTGAAATCATGGCAATCATCACGTTAATGCTTCTGGCGCTGGCCCTGGCCATCCCCACGGCAATCTATGAAGGAATCGTGGCCCTGCACCATCGGGCCAAGGAAGCCTGGGAATGGCGCAAAATCAAGCGGATTTACTATCCGGGATAAGGGATGATAGCCGTTTTTGACCACTAAATGAAAAGGAAGTGGTCAAAAGGGAATGAAGGTGCTGGAACTGTTTGCTGGCACACGGAGCATCAGCAAGGCTTTTGAAGCCAGGGGGCATGAAACCTTCTGCATTGAATGGTCAGAAGATTTTGAGAACATTAACCTGTATGCCGATATTCTGACGGTAACGGCTGAAATGATACTGGAACGCTTCGGAAGGCCCGATGTGATTTGGGCAAGCCCGGATTGCACCACCTTCAGCGTTGCGGCCATCAGCCATCACAGAAGGCTGAATCCTGAAACGGGGAATCTTGATCCCATCAGCGATTATGCAAAATTTTGTGATGAAGTGGACAAGCATGTTTTGCAGCTTATCCAGGAATTACAGCCCCGGTACTGGTTCATTGAAAACCCCAGGGGTGGGATGCGGAAGATGGAATGGATGCAGGGGCTTCCCCGGTATACGGTGACATATTGCCAGTACGGCGATTTCAGGCAAAAGCCCACCGATATCTGGACGAATCACCCTGACCCACAATTCAGGCCCCCTTGCAAGAATGGCGATTCCTGCCATGAAGCAGCACCAAGGGGAAGCCAGACAGGAACCCAACGGCTGAAGGGCAGCAAGGAAAGAAGCGTAATTCCTGAAGCCCTCTGCCAGCACATTGTGAGCATTTGCGAACAGTGAACGGATGATAGGCGTTTCTGAACCCCAACAAAAGAAAGGGGTACGGAAACATGAAGGAATTCAAGAGTTTTTACAAGACCGTGGGCGGCAATGAGGGCGGCAAGTGCCGATACAACACCAGGCTTGATACCTATGGCTGCGGATGCCAGCATGATTGCTCATATTGCTACGCAAAAAGCCTTCTGGATTTCCGGGGGCTGTGGGATGCAAATGAACCTTCCGTTGCTGATCTGGAAAAAATCGAACGGAAGATTGAAAAGCTTGATCCTGGCACAATCGTTCGCCTGGGCGGTATGACAGATTGCTTCCAGCCGATGGAGGAAGAACAGCGGATTACGGAAGCCACCATTATGCTTTTGAACAAATACGGGATCGGATACCTGATTGTAACGAAATCTGACCTGGTTTGTGAATATATGAGCATTATGGATAAAGACCTGGCCCATATCCAAATCAGCACCACATGGATTCCTTGCGAAAAAGCAGTAAACACAGAAAGGAGGATAGCAGCCATTGAACGGCTGGAAAAGGCGGGGTTTGATGTAGCAGTACGCCTTTCCCCTTACCTTCCCCAGTTTGTAGATTTTGCCAGGTTGAACAGTATCAAGTGCAAGAAGATTCAGGTGGAATTCCTTCGGGTGAACCATTGGATCAAAAAATGGCTTCCCCTGGATTATTCAGAATACACGGTTCACCATGCCGGGTATGACCATTTGCCGCTTGAAAAGAAGATAGCTGCGCTTGCAAAAATCACAGGATTTGATGAAGTTTCTGTCTGCGAGGATGTAACGGATCATTACGAATACTGGCGTGAATGTGTGAACCATAACAAAGAAGATTGCTGCAATCTTCGGAGATAAAAGGAGGAAAACAAGTTGCCAAATCTTTACGAAATCGACCAGGCTATCATGGAATGCTTGGATTTTGAAACAGGCGAAATCCTGGATGCTGAACGGCTGGATGCCCTGCAAATCGAACGTGCCAGCAAGATTGAAGGCGTTGCATGCTGGATCAAAAACCTTTCCGCTGATGCCCTGGCCTATAAGGCCGAAAAGGAAGCCTTTGCCGAACGGGAAAAGAAGGCGATGAAGAAGGTGGAGGATTTGAAAGCTTGGCTTGCCGGGGCGCTGGATGGCCAGAAATTCAGCACTTGGCGCTGTGCCGTAACCTTCCGCAAATCGGAAGCGGTGGAAATTGCGGATGAATCCCTGCTGCCGCCTGAACTGAAAACGGAAAAGATTACATATACCCCCAACAAAACGGCCATCAAGGAAGCCATCAAGGCCGGGGAAGAAATCCCTGGATGCAAGCTGGTTGAGCGCATGAACCCCACGATTAAGTGAGAAAGGCGGCATAAATTATGAAAATCAATAAGAGCAAGTTGGAATTGGCAATGGCCCGTGCCTGTGTAACTATCAGAGAGGTTGCTGATGCTGCTAATACTTCCTCCACGATGATCTATAACATCATTAATGAAAAAGAAGGCAAGGCAAATCATCCCCGTGTTGTTGGAAAAATTGCAAAAGCCTTGGGGGTTGATCCTGCTGAAATTATTGAAAAGGATGATGAATAATGGGTGTGCCTGTATTGATCTTAGGCGAATCCGGCAGCGGAAAAAGCGCCAGCCTTCGGAATTTTGAGCCTGAAGAAGTATCTGTTTTCAATGTGGCCGGGAAGCCGATGCCATTCCGCAAGAGGTTGCCAACCAAAGCAACGGCTGATTATGGGGCCATTATGGCCGGGATTCAGCAGAGCCAGAAGAAAACCTTTGTAATTGACGATAGCCAGTATCTGATGTGCTTTGAATCCTTCGCCAGGGCCAAGGATGCAGGATATGGCAAGTATACGGATTTTGCCCTTCACTTTTATAACCTGGTTCAATTCGTGATCCAGGGAACGGCCCCGGATGTGATTGTATACTTCCTGCACCATACGGAAACGGATGCAAATACCGGGAAAATGAAGGCAAAGACCATGGGCAAGATGCTGGATAACCAGCTTACCCTGGAAGGGCTGTTCGCCATCGTGCTTCAATGCGTAACCGATGGGAAGAAGCATTCCTTCATCACCCAATCAGATGGATACACCACGGCGAAAAGCCCCATGGAAATGTTCCCTTTGGAAATTGACAATGACCTGAAGCAAGTGGATCAGACCATCCGTGAATACTACGATATGAAATGATAAGGAGATATGAAAAATGATTAAGATGCCGCATAACTGGAATGAAGTGAAGGAACTGTCTGAACGTGCCAAGCTGCCCCTGGGGGCGTATGTATGCCAGGTGAAGCAATGCCGGGTTCAGGATAACTATTACGGCTTCCAGCTTGCTATCCTCTTTGATATCCAGGAAGGGGAATACAAGGGCTTTTATGCTGATGATTATGCCGCAAATACGCAGCAGGATAAGAAGTGGAAGGGCGTTCTTCGTATCTGGCTTCCTAAAGATGATGGAAGCGATAAGGACGAATTGACGAAAAGCATCCTGAAGGGCATGGTAACTGCCTTTGAAAATAGCAATCTGGGCTTCACTTGGAATTGGAATGAAAAATCCCTGGAAGGCAAGCAGATTGGCATTCTTTTCAGGAATGAAGAATGGGAATACGATGGGAAGTCTGGCTGGGCTGTGCGCCCCTTCCGTGCCATTTCCGTTGCCAGCGTTCGGGAAGGCAAATTCACTCTTCCGAAGGACAAGCCCCTGGCCAATAAATCCAGCATTCTTACTTATCCTGCTCCTGCCCCCTATATGCCGCCTTCCGATGTGAATGGGTATGTGGAGGTTGATGATGAAGAACTTCCCTTCTAAATATCACAGTAAGAAAGTGATTGTGGATGGGGTGGAATTCGATTCCCGGAAGGAAGCCCGTATGTATTCGGAATTGCTCCTGCTCGAAAGGGCGGGAGCAATCCAGGGGCTTCAGCGCCAGGTGAAATTTGAACTGATCCCTTCCCAGCGCTATGACGGAAAAGTGATTGAAAGGCCCTGCCATTACATTGCCGATTTTGTGTATCGGGAAAATGGCAATCTGGTGGTGGAAGATACCAAGGGCTTCCGTACCAAGGACTATGTTATAAAACGCAAGCTGATGCTGTACCTGTGCGGCATCCGAATCAAGGAGGTATGACCCCATGCACATGAATCGTTATCAATCCCTTGCGGCCCGGACGATGAACCCGGAACTGGATATGGCTGAAACCCAGTTTCACGCTATGCATGGCATGGTAGCCGAAATCGGGGAATTTCATGGCCTGTATCAGAAAGCCTTCCAGGGCCACAATCTGGATCATACCCACCTGAAGAAGGAACTGGGGGATTTAATGTGGTTTATCGCTGAATACTGCACGGCCAGCGGATGGACTTTGGAAGAAATCGCCCAGATGAACATTGACAAGCTGAAGGCCCGGTATCCTGAAGGATTCCAGGCTGAAAAGAGCCTTCACAGAAAGGAAGGGGACATATGAAAAAGGATAGCTTCGGCTTACGGCTTGCAAAAGCCAGAACAGAAGCCGGGTATTCGGTTGCCGGGGCGGCAAGGGCATTGGATATGTCATATTCGCACTTGTATCGTATTGAAAACAATGAAGTGCTGCCCGGTATTATGATAGCAAGAAAGCTGGCCCGGCTATACAGGGTGAGTCTTGATTGGCTGGTTGATATGTATGGAAACGGCGGTGATATGTGATGCTGGTAAGCAATTGGGAGGTATACGGCCTTGAAAACAGCATCAAGGCAAGCAAATACCCGATGGCGGTGGATATCGAAAAATGCACGGATGAAATTACGGCCAATGTGAAAAAGCTGGCCGGATGCCAGCCTGGGACAGGCCATGACCAATTCCTGACGGGCATTGTGGTGCAGTTTGATTTGACCTTTTCCCTGAAAGCCTGGACGGAAGCTGAACGGTATCATTTCCTTGATTTTGTATCCAGCCAATCCACCATGCATAGGATAGCAAAATTTGAACCTGAAATCCAATGTAATGCCTATGTGGATGCTGAAGTGATTGCCATTCTGAAGCGGAAAATCCAGCGCTATGAAATGGAGCCTACCCCTGATCATTACCTGGAAATCCTGTATAACATTCCGACTGGCTTCCAGCTTACCGCCCGAATGACCACCAATTACAGGCAGCTAAAAACGATTTACCACCAGAGGAAAAATCACCGATTGCCGGAATGGCGTGAATTCTGCAAATGGATTGAAACCCTGCCCTATGCCGGGCTGATAACAGGAAAGGAGGAAGAAGGATGACAACTGAAAAGGATCTGAAATACATTTCCGATGTGGTGAAGGTGATTCTGAAGGCCAATGAAAGGGCCAGGAACAGCGATAGCTTTCTATACCTTCGGGTACTGGAATATTACGGATGCCTGAACGGCATTGATGTGAAGGGCCTTACCGTTCCCGCTTTCCTGATGAATATGGAGGATTACGGCCTTCCGAAGTTTGAATCTGTGCGCCGGGCCAGACAGAAGGCCCAGGCCCAATATCCTGAACTGGCCGCTTGTGATCGGGTGAAGGATGGGCGCATGGCCATCGAACGGGAATACCGGGCCTTTGCGGTGGAGGGTAAAGCATGATTGGCTTTGCAATTGCCATGCTGCTGTTACTGATGGCCATGGGAATGGAAACCTATTGCTTATCCCTTCGCTGGCAGTTGAAAAAGGAAATCAATCGGCTGGCCGATGCATCCCGCAAGCGGCAGGAATACAAGAGGACATGGCCCAGGCCATAAGGAGGAAGCATGGAAGAAAATCGCTGCATTTGCTGTGGTGAGATCATCCCGGAGGGGCTTCAGGTTTGCCCCTCCTGCCAGGTATCCGCATGCCATTATGTGGTATGCACCAAGGAAGCCTATGAAAAATGTGAGTTTAACGGAAGCTGCTGGCCCGGAATGCGGGTTTCCAGCAATAGCGATTGTGCCGAATTTATCCTGAAGGAGGGAAAGAGGAATGGGCAAGCATAGTCAGCCCCGGCGGCAGAAATGCGCCGAAAAGAAGTATACCCAATCTGAAGTGAACAGGATGCTTCGGGAATCCACGGAAGCCGTTGCCAAGCATAATGCATATACCACCGTTGCTTCCTGCGCCCTGGCACTGCATAGGATTCATGGCTTCGGCCAAACCAGAATCCTCCGGGTGCTGGATGAAATGGATAGGCTGGCATTTGAAGCCTTTTCCTTTGAGGAAATCAGGCAAGAACTGCTGAACGAAACCGGGATCAATATTAGCCGATTGTGGGAGGAAAAAAATGATGGATAAGGTTGCAAAGCATGCGGATATCTGCAAGGCCCTGAATGAACTGTACCAGCGGAAAAATGCCGATTATGGCGATTCCTTCGGAAAATCATATACGGAATACGAAATGACCATGGCCTGTATCCGGCTGGAAGATAAATTGAACCGCCTGAAGAGCCTGTGCAAGAAGGAAGCCCAGGTGAAGGATGAATCCCTGGAAGATACCCTGATGGATTTGGCCAATTACGCTATCATGACCCTGGTTGAGCGCATGGCACAGGAAAAGCCGGAACCTGTGAAGGGGGATCATGATCCGATTTGTGCGGTAAAACATCCCGGCTGCATTTGCCTAAAGTGTGCAAACGATAGCGGCAATTGCTGTATTGGCCGTGACATTGGATGCCCTGCGCAAAGATGCCCTGATTTCGTTCCGGAAGGGGATGGCTGATATGAAAGATTATGAATCTACCGAAATCGCCTACAAAAACGGCTATGCGAAGGGCTTGAATGATGCGGTGAAATCCGTTGTACGCTGCAAGGATTGTGCGAAATTTATAAAATACACAGAAGAAAACAGAAAGACGGTTGAGAAAGCAGATGGATATTGTTGGATTCGTTGTATGTATGCGCCGAAGCAACCGCAATTCTGGGCGGTGGAAAATGACGATTATTGCAGTTTAGGGCGAAGGAGGAATGATGATGCATGACACCATCCAAACAAAGGCCCTGCATTATCTGTATAGCCAAATCCGAAAGGCCCGGATTGACCTGGGGCATGCAGATAAACGGCATAACGCTGAAGAAATGGCAAATTTACAGACAAAAATTGATGTGCTGGAATGGCTGGCTGGGCTTGCGATAAAGGAGGAATGCGAAAATGACTGACCGGGAAAAGATTGAAAAGAGGAAAACCGAACTTTATGCCATTCTCAAAGAGGTTGAGGATGATATCGAGAATTTAAGGAAGAGTGTTGCAAAAGCACGAAGTGATTTGGAAAGTGTGCAAACAATGGCTGATGCTGAAAAGTTTGATGAATGTCATGATTTGGAAGAAGGACTAAAACATATTCAACTTTTTTAAGGGAGGATGAAGAAGTGACTGACCGGGAAAAGCCTGATTGGGATGAACTTTTCAAAAAGGTTGACACTAAAAGCTTTGAAGATGAAGAAGAAAAGCCGAAGCTGAAAATGCCGGAGGAGATCAAAAAAGTGCTGAAATGTTGCAACGATAGCATTGGCTGTGATATTTGCCCATACGGAGAGGAAGCAGATTGCAATTGGAATAAGAACGCCGATGCCCTCTCCTATATCCAGAAGTTGGAAGCTGAACTGGCTGCGGCTGTAAATGATCTTGCAACCATACATAAATGCGCACCCTGTAAGCATCGTTCTGGCAATGATTACATTTCAAACAACTGCTTCGGTTGTGTAAATTTTTGCAATTTTGAATGGCGTGGGCTGTGCGAGGATAACGGAGGGAAAGAATGAGCGATGAAAAGGATTGGCTTGTATCGGATAAGACCTGTAAAGGCTGCATGTATTACGGATATTTAAGCAGATCTGGGCGGGGAATCCGCTGCTGTGATTACACCAATGTAACCGAGCGCATCCGGCAGGAAAAACCAAGGGATTGCACGGTAAAACGGGCGAGTAAGAAGGTGAAAAGGGATGGCTGATGTGAAGTGGATTAAGCTGGCCACCGGGCTTCCTGACAATCGGAAAATCAAGCAGATTCGCAGATTGCCGAATGGTGATACTATCGCCCTGATGTGGATTTTTCTGATGTGCTTGGCCGGGGAAACCAATGATGATGGCATGATATATTTTACGCCCGAAATCCCCTTCACGGAAGAAATGCTGGCAGACCAATTCGATATTGAAGTAAATACCGTTCGCCTGGCCCTTACCACCTTCCAGCGCTTTGGCATGATAGAAATTGTGGATAGCATCATCTGTTTATCCCATTGGGAAAAGTGGCAAGCGGTGGATGGCCTGGCAGTGATCCGGGAGCAGACAAGAAAAAGGGTGGCCAAGCATAGGGAAAAACAGAAACTTGCCGCTGGTAACGTTACATGTAACGTTACGGTAACGGAAGGTAACGCAACAGATATAGATATAGAAGAAGATAAGATAAGAAAAGAAAAGAATAAAGATAATATATCTGATTCCGCATCACCTCCCAAGCCTTCAAAACCTGTAAAGCATAAACATGGAGAATATGCAAATGTTCTGCTTACGGATGAAGAATTGGACAAGCTGAAGGCTGAATACCTTGATTGGCAGGAACGGATAGAACGGCTATCCTCCTATATTGCCAGCACAGGGAAGGCATATAAGAGCCATTATGCCACAATCAGGAATTGGGCAAGGAAAGACCAGGAAAAAGGAGGAATGAAGGCCCATGGAAGCATTAACAGATACGCTGAAGATGATGGGCGTTACGGTATCTGCCTGTGAGCCTATGAGCCGTGAAGAATATGAGCAGATGAAGGTGGATAGCTACAATGCCGGAAAAGGCAATCTGGATCAGGCTGATGGCTACCATTGCGATAAATGCAATAACAGGGGATATATTGCAGAACTGCGGTATATCGAAATTTACGGGTACAGCGTGGAAACCCTGGTTCCCTGCCGATGCCAGAAAATCAGAAATGCAATCAAGCGGTTAAGCCGTTCCGGCCTTCAGGATTTGGTACAGCGGTACGCCTTTGATAAGTATGAAGCCCCTGAATCCTGGCAGCAGAAAATCAAGGAAGCTGCCCAGCGCTTCTGCCAGGAATGCAAGGAAGATTGGTTCTTTATCGGTGGCCAATCAGGAGCCGGGAAAACCCACATTTGCACGGCCATAGCGGTGCATTTCATCCGCAAGGGGAAAGAAGTGAAATACATGCTATGGCGGGATGAAATCACGAAAATCAAGGCCGTTGTCAATGACCCGGAGCAATACGGCCAGATGATGGATGATTTGAAAAAGGCCGAAGTGCTGTACATAGATGACCTTTTCAAGGGCGGCAGGGATATGGATGGCAATTACAAGCCCCCCACCCCGGCAGATATCAACGCTGCCTTTGAAATCATCAATTACCGCTATAACAGCCCTGACCTGATCACCATTATCAGCAGCGAAAGAATCCTGGCTGAACTGAATGATATTGATGAAGCCATTGCCGGGCGTATTGCAGAAAAATCAAAGCCCCATGGATACTGCATCAATCTGAAGCGGGATGCTGAAAAGAACTGGCGCATGAAAGGTATGCTGGAACTGTAAAGGAGGTACGGAAGATGCGGCTGATTGATGCTGATGCGTTGACGCTTGATGTGATGGGCTTGACCATCGTTTCACCAGAAGTGATGAATTATGCGAATGCGGTTGCTGTGGCTATTGCAGATGCCCCCACCATCGAAGCCGAACCCGTGCGGCATGGGAAGTGGATTGCGGTAAAGGTAGATGCGACTGAAACGAAATTTCAATGTTCCGAATGCGGAAGAGAAGTAAAATGCGGTAATGATTATTTCATGAAGCCAACAAAACACATCAACGCATCGTATCCATATTGCCATTGCGGCGCAAAGATGGATTTGGAGTAAAGGAGGGAAAGCATGAGCGAAGCGAAGGATTATCTTCTGAAAATTCGGCTGTACGATGCCAGGATTGAAAATGGCCTCCAGGAACTTTCGGCCCTGGAAGATATGGTGACCCGGATCACGCCTGTGCTGAAGCAGGATATGGTATCCGGGAGCCACAGCCAGGATAAGATTGGGGATACGGTGGCCAAGATAGCTGATTTACGGGATCAGATTAACAGGGATGTGGATGCCTTTGTAGACCTGAAGAAGGAAGCTGCGGCCAAGCTGGCCAGGGTGGAAAACCCTGATTATTATAAGGTTCTGCATCTTCGATACATCCGCAATTTCACGTTTGAAAGAATTGCAATCGAAATGAATTATTCCTATCGTGGGGTTTGTTATCTGCATGGCCGGGCTTTGCAAGCCTTTGAAAAGGTGATGGAGAAGGAGAAAGAAGCATGAAAAAACATGGTGGTATGATGTATCCACAGATTACCAGGAAGAAGGAAACAAAATGCACTTGTAAAAAGTGTGGGAAGGAACTGACCCCGGCAACGGCTTATTACTATGTGGATAGCTGCAACTGTGCCATAACAAACAACGCACCAGCATATTGCAGGGAATGTTACAAGGCGGTATATGGGGAATAAAAAAGGGGAAGGCGCATAACCTTCCCCTTTGCTTATTTGGAGTAATCAATGGAGGCGATATCTTCCACGATTACAAACGGTTTCCTTCTTGGCCCTGAATCTCTTTCCATGGTTTCGATGATGGCCCGGATGATAAAGCCGTTTACAGATTCCCCCCTTCTTTTCGCATGTTCCTGGATAGTTTCCTTCAGGTTGCCTTCCTTTTGCATGCGGATTCTGATTTCGTCCATTTTAGAAAGGTATCGTTCATTCGCTTCCTTGCGCTGCTCATAGTGTTTTGTCATGTACAATCCCTCCTTTAATGGAATTATAGCACAAAATGAAAAACATGGGAACATGTAATAATGCACAAAAAACAGCAAGAAAGTATGGCGCATTTTCCGATATTGTTAAACATGGGAACATGTAATATAATACAGGTGTCAGGAGGGCAAGGGAAGCAAAAGCCCCCGATCAGAAAGGAAGCAAGAACGATGAAGCGCAGAAAGAAGTATTATAAAGCCAAGGCCATTATTAGGAATGATGAGGGCAAACAAATTGAAATTGGCATCTATAGCCTTTATGAATCTGAAGAAGAAGCCAATGAAGGAATCAAGTATTTTGCATCCCATGGTTACGATATCGTAAAAGCATGGATTGAATAACAAATGACACCGGGCCGGGCGGTATAACCCGGCAGAAAGGGAAAGCAGAATGGAAAAAGAAAAAGTAAAATCTGCGCTTCGCAATTGTATGCTCTCCAAACCTTGCAAAGATTGCCCTTATGAAAACGGATTCTTAAATTTTCCATCATGTGAAGTTAAGTTGATGAAGGATGCATTAGCAATTATTGAACAATTAGAACAATCAACCAACGATAAACCGGGCGGGGCGGCATAACCCCGCAGAAAGGGGAAAGAACAATGATGACGATTTTTAGATATACTATTAGGTATGACGATAGCGATATTTTCGGCAATCAATACCGCTATGTAGCCGCAGAAACAGAAGAAGAAGCCAATGAAAAGATTGAAGCATACCGCAAGCATTTAGTTTCTATTGGCTATGCTGATTTTGAGGTGGTAAGCAATCCAATAGTAGAAATCAATAATGTAATATATTAACCAATAAGCCGCCCGCAATGGCGGCTTTTCTTAATCTTTGCATTGTTTTGCATATTGCATCTGTGATATTATTAAGATGGGAAAAATCCCAGAAGCCTGGCCAATGATGGCCGGGCTTTTTCTTTGCCCCATCACATCGAAGGGCTACGTTTAGTACGTGGCGTGATTTGTAGGTGTGTTCGGGCTTTTCTGATGCTTGCGCCTGGCCTGGTGGGTTTCCTCCTTTCCTGCCGGGCCTTTTCTATGTGATTCAGGAGAGCAGGACAGAAATTCAAATTATAAGGGCCTGCGGGAAACTTCATCCGGCTGGTGGGGGCTGGATAGCACAAATGCCGCTGTGGTGTAACTTAGGAAGCACGGTTCCCGGCTTGCGGGGGCTGGGAAAGGGTGATGGTTCAAATCCATCCAGCGGCTTATTCAGAAAGAAAGGCGGTGTTTGGCTTGGCGTTGACAATAAAACAAGAAAAATTCTGCATTGAATATGCCAAGTCAGGCAACGCCAGACAGGCATATATAAATGCCGGGTACAAAAGTAAAAGCGATGCGGCAACCGATGCAAATGCCAGCAGATTGATAAGTAATGATAAGGTGGCTGCAAGGCTGGCTGAACTGACAGAAGAAGCCAAGGATGCTGCCATTGCTGATATCCGGGAGATGCAGGAAACCTTAACCAGAATCATCCGGCAGCAAACAGAAGAAGTGGTGATTATATGTGATCCCGTTGATGGTGTTCAGAAGGTGAAGAAGCCCCCTGCCATCAAGGAAGTGATTGGCGCAATCAATACCCTTGGGAAGATGCAGGGGGCCTTTGTGGACAGGGTGAATCTGGATGGTGCAATCCCTGTTGTAATATCTGGGGCTGATGAACTTGAAGATTGAGAAAGTCAAGCAAATTCGGCTGAAGGATGTGGTTGGCAAAGGGTATGGAACCTTCTGGAATTACAAGGGCCGTTACCGGGTATGCAAAGGAAGCCGTGCCAGCAAGAAAAGCAAAACCATGGCCCTGCGTACCATTACAGGCATCATGGAATATCCAAAGGCCAATATGCTTGTTATCCGTAAAACGGGAAGAACGCTGAAGGATAGCTGCTATACAGAATTAAAATGGGCTGTGCATCGGCTGGGTGTGGATGCTTGGTGGGATTTCAAGCTGAATCCCCTGGAAGCCACATATAAGCCCACGGGCCAGAAGATTTACTTCCGGGGCCTGGATGATCCTTTGAAGGTTACATCCATCACGGTGGATGTGGGTTGCCTATGCTGGATGTGGATTGAAGAAGCATACGAAATCATGAATGAAGATGATTTCAATGTGCTGGATGAATCCATTCGTGGTGAAGTGCCTGAAGGACTATTCAAGCAAATCACCCTGACCTTCAATCCATGGAATGAGCATCATTGGATTAAGAAGCGCTTTTTTGATGCGCCGCCTGATCCTGATATTCTGGCCATTACCACAAATTACATGTGCAATGAATGGCTGGATGCTGCTGATATCCGCATGTTTGAGGATATGAAGAAGCGAAATCCCCGGCGCTATGCTGTGGCTGGCCTGGGGGGCTGGGGTATCGTGGATGGCCTGATATACGAAAACTGGAAAGAAGAAGCCTTTGACCTGGACGAAATACGGAAGCGCCCAGGAATCGAATCTGCTTTCGGCCTTGACTTCGGCTATACCAATGACCCTTCCACCCTTTTCTGTGGGCTGCTTGATGTGAAAAACAAGCAGCTTTTTGTATTCGATGAAATGTATGAAAAGGGTATGAGCAATAAGCGCATAGCCGAAAAGATACAAGAATTAGGATACAGCAAGGAACGAATCACAGCAGATAGCGCAGAACCTAAATCCATTGACGAATTGAAGAGCCTGGGCCTTCGGGTAAAGCCAGCCATGAAGGGCAAGGACAGTATCAAGAACGGCATTCAATGGATTCAGGATTTGGAAATCATTATCCATCCCCGGTGTGTGAATTTCTTAACTGAAATCAGCAATTACACTTGGGATCAAGATAAATTCGGGACAAAGCTAAATGTGCCTATCGATGATTTTAACCATCTGATGGATGCCATGCGCTATGCCCTGGAAAAGTACATTGCAGAAAAGAAATGGCTGGTATAACAGGGGGATGAGAAAATTGGAATTTGTTATTACCATCAGGAACAAGATTGCCGAATATGCAGGGGATGCAATCTATGTATGCGGCAATGCTGATTGCAAAATCGTTTTTGATTTTGATATTGCCTGGGATGGCATCGGCGTGAAAACGGCCCGATTCGTAAAGGATGATGGCACATATCAGGAACAGGTATTCACCGGGAACGAATGCCCTGTGCCTGTAATCTCCAATACATACGGCATCCGTGTGGGCGTATTTGCAGGGAATCTGCACACCACAACCCCGGCATATATCCCGGCGAAGAAAAGCATTCTGTGCGGTTCTGGCATGCCTTCTGCGCCTTCTGATGATGTGTATGCCCAGATCATGCAGAAGATTGATGATGGCGTTCTGAAGGGCGAGAAGGGCGATAAAGGGGAACCGGGTGAACCTGGCAAGAATGGAGAACCTGGCGAGAAGGGCGAACCTGGCGAACCCGGCAAGGATGCAGCCCCCTACACCCTTCCCACGGCATCGGCTGAAACGCTTGGCGGCGTGAAGGTGGGCAAAGGCTTGCAGATGGACGGGGATGTGCTGGGAGCAGAGGTTAGGAAAGAGGATGTTGATAAGCTTTCTGAGGATAATGCGAAATTAAAAGGGCTGACCATTGAGGGGTACACAAAAACATCAATGGAGTGGGTTGATGTAAAAAGCGAAGCCGAAAAAACGAAAGGGAAATTCTGGCTGAGTAATGATGTGGCAGCAGATGCCGGGCAATGGAGTTACTACACGATGCCCGTTTCTGGCGGCGAACGATTCAGAATTTCGACCTATACCGTATCTTCCGGGCGTGCTTTTTATGTGTATGACTCTTCCGGAATCCGGCTAATGGTGTATCCAACGGAAAACATCGTTGTCAATGGGGTTGGAGTGGTTATTGATGAAACAATCACTATTCCGGATGGTGCAGCTACCCTTATTTGTAACGAGGAAACCACCTTTGCACCGCTGATTCTACAGAAATTGATCGTAGAAACGAGCGACATGGATTTCCTTTTAGATCCATCTTATGTTGATAAGCGGAACTATTTGAGCGGCAAAAAGCTGGTATTTTGTGGTGATAGTATCACGGAAGCGAACAACCCGGACGGTGGGTATTTTGACAGCTACGGTGATATTGTCGCGCAGCGCAATGGCATGCTTTCCGTGAAAAATGGCATTTCTGGTTCTACGATGGCAAACGTAGATGGCAAACATCCGTTTTGTGTGAGCCGTTATCTTGACCATACGGACTTTGATTATATCACGCTGTGGTTCGGCTGGAATGACGGTGCGCATTCCACAGTTGGTACGATTGACGATACGGAAGACACTACGTTCTACGGTGCATATAAAAAGGTGCTGAACCATTACGTCACGACCTATCCGACTAAGAAAATCGGCGTTATTGTTCCGTACATGCCGAGTTATATGGAAAACGCCGAAGCTATCCAGAAAGCGGTACGAGATGTAGCGGTCATGTATGGTGTGCCGTATCTTGACCTGACGGATTATAGCCGCTGGTCGCTGATCCGAGGCGAAGCTAATGACGCGCAGAGAGCGAGAATGAATGCGTTGACCTATGATGGCACTCATCCGAATCAGGCGGGATATGAATACATCAGCACGATGTATGAGCATTTCCTGCGTAGCCTTTAATTAACAATCTGTTCAAGAAAGCGAACCAACACAATGTGTAAAATGGAGCGCCTTGCGGCAGAGATGCCCAAGCCTGAACCCACCCCGGAGGAAAGGCGCATGGATGAAATTGAAATGGCGCTGATGGAACTGGCTGAAATGCTGGCAGGGGGTGCATTGTAATGGCTGCTATTTACGTTCGCTGGATTAAGGCCGGGCGCATGCTGATTGATGCTGTGCCGGAGAAATGGCGTGAAGAAGTGCTGAAGGCGCTGGAAAAGGAAGGTGATGGCCTATGCTGACAACTGGAGAAATCAAGGCTTTTATTGATGCGGATGCTGCAAGCGAAAAGAAGCGCCTTGCCAGGATTGGCGATAGATACTATAGAGGGAATCATGATATCAAGGATTATCGTATCTTCTTCATTGATGCCAATGGCCTTCTGAAGGAAGATAAGACGAAGAGCAATATCAAAATCTGCCATCCCTTCTATAAGATTCTGGTTGACCAGGGCGCACAATATGCGCTGTCTATCAAAGGCGAATTCTTCAAATCTGACATTCCTGAACTGCAAGCGGAACTGGATGCCTATTTCAATAATAACGATGAATATAAGGCACAGCTTTATAAAACCGTATGCGGTTGTATGGCCAAGGGTGAAGAATTCGTATTTGCCTACAAAAACAAAAAGGGCAAAACTTCCTTCAAGTGTGCAAACAGCCTGAATGTGGTGGAAGTAGAAGCCCGGTTTGCAAGCGATAAGGCCGATCATATCATCTATCATTACATTGATAAAATTGATAAGGATGGCCGGAAAACGGTACGAATCCAGGATTGGACGGTAAACGGAATTTATTTCTATGTCCAGGAAGAAGATGGCCAGATTGCGCTGGATAAGGATGCAGAAATGAACCCCCGGCCGCATATTGTTTATAAGAAGGACAGGGAAGATGCGCTGTATTATGAGGATTACAGCGTGATTCCTTTTGTTCGGCTGGATTATAATGCGGACTGCGAAAGCGATATCTTATTGATTAAGGATAAGATTGATAGCTATGATCTGATGAACTGCGGCCTGGCCAATAACATTCAGGATACCAATGAAGCGCTGTACGTTGTGAAGGGCTTCCAGGGGGATAACCTGGATGAACTTATGACGAACATTAAGGCCAAGAAGCATATTGGCGTTGATGAAGAAGGCGGCGTTGAAATCCATACGGTTGATATTCCCTATGAAGCCCGGAAAATCAAAATGGAAATTGACGAAAAGAACATTTTCATTTTCGGCGGCGGCGTGAATACGGAAGCCCTGAAGGATACTTCCGCAACCGTAAGCGTGGCTGTAAAATCTGCCTATGCCAATCTGGATTTGAAAATCAACGGCTTTGATTACTATCTGAAGAAGTTTTTCCGGGATCAGCTTGATATTGTTCTGGATGAAATCAATAAGGAAAAAGGCACGGGGTACACGGATGATGATGTGTATTTCGACTTTGACCGGGAATTCCTGACCAATGCCCTTGAAAATGCACAAATCAAGCTGACGGAAGCCCAGATGCAGCAAGCGCAGATTGGTACTTTGCTGAACCTGGCCACCTATCTGGACAATGAAACCTTGATGCAGAATATCTGTGATGTGCTGGATTTGTCCTATGAGGATATCAAGGATAAGCTGCCCAAGCCTGAAGAATCTGATCTGTATGAAGCTGAAAAAACCCTGGAAGATATTCCGGCAGGGGTGATGTAAATTGAATGAATCCCTGTACAGCCAGGAAAAAGAAGTGCTTCAGAAAAGGCTGGCAGATGAAAAGAAAATCCTGGTGAAGCTGGAAGGCTATTATGAAGATGCCTTGGAAGAAATTGATCATCATATAGCCTTGCTTCTGGGGCGGCAGGATGCCAATTTGCCCAATGTAATCAACCATGTGGAATATCAGCGGATGATTAAAGACCAGGTGCAATCATCCCTTGATAAGCTGCACAGCCATGAATATGAAAGCATAGAAGCGTATTTGCAGGAAAGCTATACAGATGCCTTTGTAGGTACGATGTATTCCATGCATGCACAGGATATTCCTATCATCGTGCCTATCGATCAGGCTTTGGTGATTAAGGCCATCAGCATTGATACCAAGCTGAAAGAATCGCTGTATAAGAGCCTTGGCAAGGATATGGCAAGCCTTAAAAAGACAATCACATCCGAAATCACCAGGGGCATTGCATCCGGGATGCTGTACAGCGATATCCAGCGGAACCTATCCAATGCCACAAAGATGCCCCTATCCAGGGCCAGAACCATTGTGCGCACGGAAGCCGGGCGGGTACAGGAAGAAGCCACCATGGAAGCCGGGGAACAGGCCAAGAAAAAAGGCGCTGATATTGTGAAGCAATGGAGCGCCATTCTTGATGGCAAAACCAGATATAATCACAGGCTTCTGGATCATCAGGTGCGGGAACTGGAAGAATACTTTGAGGTAAGCGGCAAGAAGGCCAAACAGCCCCACGGCTTCGGTGATCCTGCTGAAGATTGCAATTGCCGCTGTACCCTGCTGCTTCGTGCCAGGGCGGCATTTGATGCGGATGAACTGAAAAAAATGCAGGAAAGGGCCAGCTTCCACGGCCTGACGGTGAAGGATTCCAAAGCCTTCGGGCATGCCAAAGCAAAGGATTTTTCTGATTTCAAAAAGAAGTATTTGAAAGCTATGGAACAATAAGCACCCTGCGCATGCAAGGTGCTTTTTTGATGCGCTGAAAGGGGGTGAATCATATGGATTGGAAGAAGAAACTTACTTCCCGGAAGCTGTGGATGGCCGTTGCATCTTTCGCTTCTATGCTGATTGTGGCCTTCGGTGTGGCTGAAGAAACTGCCACCCAGGTATCTGCTATCATCATGGCTGGCGCTTCTGTGCTGGGCTATATCATCGGTGAGGGCCTGGCTGATGCGGCTCATGCCGGGGAAACTGTTCCTGAAAAGAATGAATAATACAGCATTCCAGAAAAGAAAGGGGCGTTGATACAAACATGGAGATTGTGCAATACTATCAGACTAATAATCCATGCTATAAAGCCGGAAGGAAGATAAAGCCTTCCGGCATTGTTGTTCACAGCACCGGGGCCAATAACCCTTATATCAAAAGGTACGTTGGCCCGGATGATGGTGTATTGGGGAAGAACCAATATAACAATCATTGGAACAGCGAAAAGGCAACCAAATGCGTACATGCCTGGATTGGCAAGGTGGCAGATGGGAGCCTGAAAGTGTATCAAACCCTGCCCTGGGATCATAGATGCTGGGGCGTAGGGAGCGGGAAAAAGGGAAGCTATAATGCATCCCATATCCAGTTTGAAATCTGTGAAGATGGCCTTGAAAATGAAGCATATTACAAAGAAGCGTTTGACCTGGCTATCAGGTTGAGCGCTTTTTTATGTAATGAATATGGCATCAAGCCTGAAAACATTGTGGGCCATTATGAAGC
>JAEIGA010000990.1_pt1 | contig 42790 bp, 47 predicted proteins | sample 9270691 | NCBI WGS metagenome assembly JAEIGA01 (sample SAMN17057246, study PRJNA624740) | gut metagenome | biome: biome; isolation source: fecal sample | host: Bos grunniens | place: China: Xizang | collected 2019 | reverse complement strand
TGCCATAAGGCGGCAGCCTCGTATTTCTCGAATGCCTCGCTGGGCATTACGAAGGGGATTTTCCCCTTCTTGCATACCGGGCAGCGCCCTCCTTTGTAGAGGATGCGCGGACTGTTCTTCTTTGTGCGGGGGTCTCCGGGTATGGTGCAGCGCAGCTCATTCATCCTCCCGCACCTCCAGCCATTCCCCAGAGAAGTACCACTCCACCAGGGCGTCCATAGCCTCGTCGCTCAGATACGTGCTCTCCTGCATCGCCAGCCCGCACTCTTTCAGAACGTGCTCCCTGGCGTCCTCTGCAGCCACATACTCGCCTCTCTCGGCACCTATGCCCTTATAGCCTTTCAGCTTGCTCATAATGCGTCTCCTTCCAGGGCGGGCATGCTCATAGCCCCGCCTAACTGTTCCATCATCCGGCGCACCTCGCCGGGCAGCGCCAGCTGCTCCCGCTCCCTGGCGGCTATGGCCCGGTAGGAGCGCTGGAAGTTGGAGGCTATCACGGTTCCCACGGTCTCCTCGTCCATCGCGCCCCAGGCTGCCAGCTGGCCGGGGTTGCCCACTATGCGCTTGAGGATGGGCGGCAGCGCCTCGAATTTGCGCTCTGCGCTGGTTTTCCCGTCCGTCACGCCATCGCGGTACATCATGCTCTGAGGGCTCATAGAGGCCCCGCTTATGGCCCGCTGCACCATTGCCCAGGCTTCCATTTCCGTCATTTCCTTGGGCTGCTGTATGCGGATAATAGCCTCCTTAATGGCGCCCACATGAGGGGCAAAGCCCTTCACGTCGCTTGCTATGTGGGCCTTTACCGCCATAGCCACCAGCTCCGCGGGCTCGTCGGCAAACATGGTCGCCCAGAGATTTACCACGCCCTCGGCGTCAGCTCGCTTCATGTCCTTGTAGTAGTTGGGGTATGCTGCCTTGAGTAAGGCCATAATGGCCAGTGTCTCGTCTCTCGTCATTGCTTTCCTCTCTCCTCCTGCATCATTTCAAGGAATGGGTTAGAGGTCTCAAAGCCGGTGCTCGTCCCTCTGTATTGCTTCATACCCCAGCCCTCCCTGTGGCACTTGCGCACCACCAGGTTCCAGTCGCTCCATTTGTTCTTGTTGCGGGTCCGCTGTGCGCTCTCGTCCACGTAGGTAATGCAGCGCTGCAGCTCTTCCCCGCCCAGGTCTTTAAGAAGTCGGGCGTGCTCCTCGTCGGTGAGCCTTACCCATCCGTACTCCCCATACTTGTGGCGAACAGGCTTCGGAGGCTCAGGAGCGGGAGCGGGAGGCGCCGCAGGCGGCTCCATACTCTCTTCTTTCTCTATATCTGTCTCTTTCTCTATCTCTATCTCTATCTCTTTCTCTCCGTAACGATGTGCGCACAATTTTGCACTCTGTTCGCACAATGTGACGCTTTTTGCTCTCGCTTCCCTCATTCGCTTTGCGGAAGAACCTTCGCTCCCCGTATTTTCAACCGCATAAGGCACGAAATACTTTTGCTCGTTTGAGGTCTCCAGCAGACCGCAGCTGAGCAGGTAACGCACCGTGACGTCTACGTTGTCCTCGTCCTCGTCCAGCTCCAGGGCCAGCTCCTTGGGGAAGCTGTCCTCCAGCCCTTTGTACTCCAGCACGCCATCCTTTTTCATGGCCAGCAGCTGCATTTTCAGATAGATAATGGTGAAGGTGTCGCCACCGGCCAGCTTACGCAGCTTCTTGATGCGCAAGCTGTTAAAGAAGTCGTCCTGCAGCTTCAGCCAGTAATATCGCTTCTCAGCCACGTTTTTCCCTCCTCTCGCCGGCGGCAACCAGCCGGTCCAGGCTAATACCCAGCCGCTGGGCTATCATTATCGCCGTGTAAAGAGTGGGCATCCCGCCCTCTCTCACGTAGTAGTTGTAGCTGCTGGCCCCTATCCCGACCAGCTCGCAAAACTCATCTACGGTCAGGTGTCTTTCCTCTCTCAGGGCCGCCAGGCTCTCAGCGAAGCGCTCCTGCACGTCCAAAAAGCTCATCCGCTCTCGCCCTCCCGGTCCTCAATGGTCAGCTGCCCTTCGCAGCCTATCTCTCTCAGCTTCTGCCGCAGCTTCTTCTGCTGCCGCAGTATGCTCATGGCTCTGCTGTGGTTTATGTTCAGCTGCCGACGGATGTCCGCCTCATTGTCGCTGATGTAGTAGCCCTTGCCGTCCTGGGCGTTTATGATAAGTGCCCCCTCAGCCCGCGCTGTTTCTATCATCTTGCGCACTGTCCTGTCCGACATCCCCAGCCGGCTGCACAGCTCTGTCCTCGTCACGGCCTTGTCCTTCCCGGTTCCAATGTAGTCGGTAATGTTCATGCCGTGGCCTCCTTTAGAACGGCAGCTCGCCGTCGTCCTCGACCTCTTTAAAGCCCTCGCCAAGAGCGTTCTCGGCATAGGTGCTGAAGCTGTCGAGCTTGGAAGTGCCGGCATGAGCAGAGGAAGATTTGCTCTCTCCAAAGTAGATGTTGTCGGCCACTACCTCGGCGTTTCTGCGCTTGTTGTTGTTCTGGTCCGTCCACTCGCGTATCTGCAGGCGACCGGAAACGACCATCATAGAGCCCTTGTGGAAGTGCTTGGCCGCAAATTCGGCGGTACCTCTCCAGGCCGCTACGTCGATAAAATCGGTGTCGCGCTCGCCGGTCTGCTTGTTGGTCAGGTCGCGGTCAACGGCCAGAGTAAAGCTGGCCACGGATATGCCACCCTGTGTGCTGCGCAGCTCGGGGTCTCGGGTCAATCTGCCCATGATGGTAATATGATTAAGCATTGTTATTTCTCCTTTTCAGTCTGTAGATGCGGCACAAAGTCTTGTCCAGCACTATGCCGCCGGGTATGTGGTATTTGTCGAAAAATTCGCTGTCCGGCATGGTGTGCGCTTCGCCGTGATGCTCCCGGCAAAGGGGTAATACCTCCATGCCCTCGTGGATTATCTCGTCGCGGCTGCGTCCCATGCCCACTCGCTCGATGTGGTGCAGGTCCGTGGGCATCCCGCAGATGCAGCACTTCTTCGTCACCAGGCAGCTGTATACGTAGTCCGCCACGTCGTCCACGAACTCCAGCAGCGGGAAGCTGCAGGGTATGTCGAAGTCGAGGATAAAGCGCACCAGATACCGCTGGTAGGCGCAAACTAAGCTCATGGGAGCGTTTCCAAGGCTGAATATCTTATCTGCCGTCTCCCCGAAATCGTCCGCCAGGAAGCGAATTTTAAGGTATTCCTTGGTGGAATGAATGTCCTGGCCGGTGTAGTCGGATATCTCCCGTAAGAGCGCGTAGCAGGCCCGGCGCTGCTTGTCCGAAAGCTGCCGCCCGTCTATGGGCTGGACCAGCACCTGGCTGTATTCCCGCTTGGTCATGGTGAATATGTCGTCGTAGGGCGCCCTTATAAGCAGCTCGCCGCGCTTCTCGTCGTAGCCAACGATGCGCCCCTTCACGGTATCAACCGGCGTTCTCATCCGGCCACACTCCTTTTCTCAAACACTCGGCCAGGTGCTCCAGCCGCCTCAAATACTTCTCTATGAACTCCGGCTCATACCCGGCGGGGTATCTTTTAAGCCGTCGCGGGTCGATGTCGTTGAAGAAGTTGCGGTAGTCGTCCTCCGTCAATGCGTAGGCCACTATCTCCGCCAGCGGTGTGCAGCCCTCGGTTTTCTTCTTGGCGAACATCTGCACCTGCAGCTGCTGGTGGTAAGCCTTAGTTACCTTGAAAGCCTTATCCGCCTTGTGGGTCTTTACCTCATATATCTGCCCCGGTCCATCTCCGTCGTAGTTGACCCGAAGCAGCAGCTCCGGCAGGAGTATCTGATAGTCGCGCCTCGGAGCTCCGATAAAATCCAGTATCGCGTGCTCGTAATAGGTTCCCGCGTTCATGGCCCTGGTGGTGTAGTGGCTGTTGTCCAGCCCCAGTTTCTGTGCCCACCACTTGGCGAAGGTCTTTGTTTTCCAGTTGCCCATGATGATGGCTGTGTCGCTGGCTCCAAACCATCCGCTTCTGTCGTGGTCAGATATCATGGCTGCATCTCCGCTATCGCCTTCTCAACCTTGGCGAGGGTCCGATGCCAGTCCATCATGGCCCGCAGTTCCTCTTCCGTACGTCCGAGACGGTCAGCCATGACATTTAACGGGATGCCCTGGTTTATCTTGTCGGTGATGAGTTCCAGCAGGCGCTGGCGGCACTTGAGAATATTGTGCTTGCTCAAATCCTCCGTTTCCTCCGGCAGGTCGTCCACTTCCAGCCAAAGATGGAAGCCCAAGCCGGTGCGCTCTGCAACGCCCTTTACAAAACCGCGACGCACCGCGTTGTGTACTCTCAGCTGGCTCATGCTGTTGTCCTTCACCGGGTTATTGCCGTTTATCACGGGGTAGGCTGTCTCCCATTCCAAACTGTCCACCTGGATGTGTACCAGCACCTCATAGCAACGATTGACAACGCCGTTCTTGTCCGCGAAGCTGGCGTCGCTCTTGCGCAGGGTGCTGCCGTCGGGTCCGGGCACCGGCCAGAACATTACCACCTCCGCGCCGTTGTCGTGCAGCAGCTTCTTGCAGGCCGCCCAAGGCAGGTAGTCCGCCCCGTCGCGGTTCTTTACAAAGGGCCCAACGTCCACTTTGAGCATCTCGTTGAATGACTTATCAAACATTTGCCTGCTCCTCCTTCTTTGCCTCCTGTGCTTCGCTCCAGCGGGCCATGCTGCGGTCAACCATCAGAACCCCCAGGATGTCCAGCTTCTCGCTAACGGCCAGAGTGGTGTCTCTCAGTACCGCCTCCATCGCCAGTGTATACATCTCGCTTTTCTTCATCGCATATATTCTCCTTCCATAGCCACGCAGCTCTCGGCGCATTGTGCCGCCATGAGCTCAATTTGCGCCTCTCTGCCGTGTTTCTCTCCCTGGCGGTAGCAGAACACTCCCAGCGCTATAACAAGCGCCAGACCGCCAATTACGAAGTCCAGCCACATATCTTTCCAAAGGCTTCTCATACAATTTTCAATCCTTCCTCGCTCAGCGCCCGGAGAAACGCTCTCCATACCCGCTCAGCCTGTTCTCTGCTCAATTCCTTATAACCTTCTCCTCGAGGAGAAGGGGGACCGCTTGCGGTAGATGAGGTGGAACCCCCGCCGCGCTCGCCATCCCCGTAAAGCTCTGCCACGCTGCAGCCGATGTACTCCGCCAGCGCCGTAGGGCTTATAAGGAAGTTCCAGCGTCCGCTCCCGGGGTTCTGCATCGCCGTGCCAATGGGTAAGCTCCCGTCCTTGATGCACTCGCGTACAAAGAGCTCATGCTTGCCCAGCAGCGCCGCCGCCCTCTTTACGGTTATCTTCCGGTCGTCCACGCTTACACCTCCTCGGTGTCCATGCAGTCCAGCATTTCCATCGTGATGCCCGCCGCGGCCAGCTCCTTGCCCTTCTTCTCCAGGGTCCGCAGGCAATACATATACTGCCGGCGCTTGAGGCGTATGCGCTCTTCCTTCTTGGCCAGCTTCACGTACTCGGAGCTTTTCAGCCGCTCTATCTCGCGCTCAACCTGAGCGTCAGTAAGAAATTCCTTTGCCATCTTTACGCCTCCATGCCCAGGATTTCGCGGATTACCTCCGCCTTTCCGGGCTTGCCGTTGTAGCCCGTCTCGCCGGATAGCTTGCCGGTCAGTATGCGGTTCAGATAAGAGCTGTCGAAGTAGTCGCCGGTCTTTTCCTTGACCTGCTCAATAAGCCAGTCCTGTGTCTGCTCCAGCTCTACAAGGCGTATCTTCACCGCTTTACCGAAGTCTGATGTTTTTGCCAATTCCATTCCTCCCCTTTCTTGACACTTTTTACTAAAAGAGGTAAAATGGGCCGTCCGGGCGGAAGGGAGCTGATGCCAATGCAGGCCACAAGCGCCATTGCCGGCTTTATGCCACCTTTCCCTGTGCTGCCATAAGCTGCTGAACAGTCCCGCGGCAAGGCGGGCGCGTCTCGTGCGTCAGATTAGCAGCCGTGATTAAGCAACCTTTACCGGGGTCTGCTGTTTTTAGGAGAAACAGCAGTGCGTTGCGGGGCAGCTAAGTGTGACGAAGGGTCGGGTGCGGTAACACCCGGCTCTTTTTTACGGGGAACGGCCATATTTACCTTGACAATTACGGTTTGAAGTAATAATATGTAGGTAACCAAACTATACACAAGATTGCGTCAATCCGTAATTCCTGCGTTTATTCTATTGCGTCAAAACGTAAATTGCAATAGGAAAATTGCGGAATGACGCAATTTTGTCACTATGCCCAAAAACGAGGTGGCAAAATTGAACGATATGTACAACCGCATAGAAACCCTGTGCAAAGAAAAAGGCGTTAACGTGACTGTGATGTGCCGTGACGCCAACATCCCCAGGAGCAACCTTAGCGACCTGAAGCATGGCAGAACGGAGGCTTTGGCCACTTTAACCCTTGGCAAGATTGCAAATTATTTCGGAGTATCAATCAGCTACCTTCTCGGAACAGAGCAAAAAGAAAAGCCCACCGACCAAATGGCCGATGGGCTAAGAAATACGAATTATGAAAAACTTAATCCTGAGAACCGGGGCGTGATAGATGCTCTGATTGAGAAGCTATTAAAATCTCAATCTGGCGAATAACTTCCTCTCTGTTCTCCCGTGTGAGCAAGGCGTACATTTCTTCCGGCGTCACAAGGCGCCCTCCTTTCGCAAAGTTGCGGAAACCGCGGAACATTGTTCCTATGTAATATTTTATAACAGGATAAATGGCATTTCATTAGGTAACTGATGGTGTGTGGGGCGCTCCCGCGCCAACAAGAACACCCCACACTCAACGGGATGGTAGGCTCTTCCTGAACCCGCTTACAGCCTATCACTCGTATCGCAAACATTCAATATGCAAGAGTGATTTTTTGTGTATCACTTTCGCGCTATATAATCCAAAGAGCCAACTGAATATTCACAAATGATGATAGGTGTAAATTATGTTTGAAAAGTGTATCAAATGCGATAATTTGGGTGCCGGCTGCGTGCCCAATTTAATGGTCCTCCCCTTTTCCGAGCTCCTTCAATGGTGCAATAAGAGGCAGAAGTATCTTGAGTGGACCAACCAAGTCCTGGCCGATAAAAGCACCGTCCCCGTCGGCACCATAAACCGTATCAAAGCCGGGGACTACCTGGATTGCAAGTACTCTACTATTAAGAACCTCCTGAACGCCCTTGTAGGCGGAACTATGGAGGAAATACCCTGCGCCAAGTTCGATATAGACCAGAGCCAGCAGCTCAGCGCCGCCCTAAAGGAGCTGGAGCAAGCCAAGGCCAAGAACGCCGAGGACAAAGTCGCCATTGATTATCTGCTCAACCAGGTAAACAGGCTCCGGCAAGAGGTTGACGCCTGGCGCGAAGAAAACGCACGCAAGGCAAAGATAATAGATAAATTCCTCGAAAAGTAATATAAAATAAAAAAAGCCCGCCCGGTGAGGCAACACCGGGCAGGCAGCGCTGACTTTCTTGCCCTTGCGGGCCGGAGAGATTATCAGCGCTGGGATTATATCACAAGGAGAGATTATTATGCAAGAGAAACCACGTAAGAAGAAAAAGAAGTTTAGGCTCCCCAACGGGATAGGCTCAGTCCACAAGATAGGCGACGGAAAGAACCGGCGGAACCCCTGGCGAGCTCGTGTCCCCTCCCACGTGGAGGTTGACCACGCCAGCGGCAGGGCTGTCCAGAAGTATATCACCATCGGCTACTTTGCCACAGAGATAGACGCCGTCGAGGCCCTTATGAATGACCGTAAGAACCCCTATACCCTGGAGGCGGCCACCTGCACCTTTGAGGACGTGTTCCAGATGTGGAAGGCCAAGAAATACCCGGACATTTCAAAGTCTGGCCAGAAGGGCTATAACGCAGCATTCAAAAACTGCGAAGCGCTCCACAAGATGAAGATACGAGACATCCGCGCCTCCCACCTGGAAGCTGTTATGATGACCATTGACGGCAAGCATCAGGTGCAATCTCGGCTCAAAACCTTCTGGAGCCAGATTTTTAAATACGCGATGGAACACGATATCATCCAAAAAAACTACGCCGAGTTTGTCAAAACCAGGGATAAGGACGAGGGCACGAAGCGCACCGCCATCTCTCCGGAGGACCGGGCGAAGCTATGGGCCGCCATCGATGCCGGCAACCTGGATGCCCAAATCGTCATGCTCTATATCTATACCGGCATGCGCCCCTCAGAGCTGCTGGAGGTAAAGAAGGAAAACGTGGACCTGGAAGCCCGCATTATGATAGGCGGCATGAAAACGGAGGCCGGCACAAATCGCCGCATCCCCATCCACCGCTCCGTGCTGCCCTTCGTGGAAAGGCTCATGGAAACGCCTGGACCGCTGCTGATTTCCGCCGATGGTGGTTCCCAGCTCACCTACGATTTGTTCCGCAAGCACCATTGGCAGCCGCTCATGAAGGCACTGGGTATGAAAGAGTACACACCCCACTATACCCGCCATACCTGCGCTACCATGCTCCGCGAAGCGAAGGTGCCCGAGGACCTGTGCAAACTCATTCTCGGCCACAAAAACGACGACATCACGAACCGCTACACCCACCATACGGACGCAATGCTTCTGGAGGCCATCGACATGCTTCCAGAACGATAAATCGTGTGTATTAAGTGTGTATTACAAGCAGATTTAAGGAGCTTTTATGAGCTCTAAAAGTTATCAAATTCCCACAAAACCCCGAAAAAAACCGCACTTTTGTGCGGTTTTTGTCTTTCGTCGGGTAATTACTCCTTACTCAATGCATACGGTGATAGTATCTGAAAATGGCTAAAATAGCTGATTTTTAAAGGACTGTGTGTATTAAGTGTGTATCATTTATCGTATTTTATAAGCTGTAAGGAGAGGAAAAGAGGACGGAAAAACCGCCCTCTTTTTCCATTAATTTTTCACGTTCTTCAGCAGCCAGCTGTAGTCCGAGCCACTAATTCCCAGGCTGTCCAGCAGTTTTCTGATGGCCACCTGGCGGGACTCCGCGCTGCCCTTCTTGTAGTCCACTCCGGACTCCAATTCAGAGAGCCCAGCCTTGAAGCTGAAGTAGTTGTCCATGCTGACGCCCGCGTTATAGGCATCGAACACTTCGTCGGAGGTCGTCTTGGTGCTCCACAGGTAAGCCTTCTCGAAATCGGAGAGCTCGCTCAAAGAGACGAGTGCCCCGGCCTTCTCGCTGGTTTTGTAGCCGCTCTTGCCGTCCACGTTGTTCATGTCCAGCGCCAGCTGCCACAGCAGGTACTCGGACTCACTCACACCGTAATCCGCAGCCGCGGAGATGTCCTCCTTCAGCTTCTGTCCGTCGCTGTTCTGAGTGATGAGGTCGTACAAGTCGTCCTCCAGCCCGTCGCGCTGCTCCTCGTTGGCACTCTTCCAAACGGAGCTGCCCTGCACAGACTTCAGCGCATTGTCGTACTTCGTCTGCTCGCTGGGCGAGAGATAGCGCTGTTCCATCTCGTCCACTTTCGTTACGCCCTGGGCCTTCTTCATACGAGTTTCCATGCCGCTGGCGAGCTTGTCGGCCTCGTAGCCGCTGGCCACCATATCGTCATAGAGGAGCTTGTAGGCATCCTTGTCGTTGACGTAGGCGTTGTAGAGGATGTCCATGAAGGTGCCGCTGTTGCCGGAGTAGTTGAGGTTCTTCAGCCACTTCTCCATGCGGTACTGCAGCACGTAATTGTCGGTCTCCACCGCGGCCAGCATGGTGAAACTCGTAATCTCTCGTTTCAGGTTCGCCACGGGGACGCCTGCCAATCGCGAAAGTTCCGCTATGAGATTGATTGCCGCAGAACCCACGGTATGCTTGCCGGTACCGCTCAGTGCCTTCCACATATTTTTACCTGCATTGATTACTTTGGCAATGCTCTCCATGTCCGTACGTACCACGTCGTACCCCTGGAAAAGTGAAATAACGTCTTTCGCAAACGGGACATAGGCTACAGGGTTAAAGACGTCGGCGGAGTTTGCCTTGAAGTTGGCCAGCCACTTCTCCCACCACTCCTTCTCCTTGTCGTCGTCGCGTACAGCGTCCATGACAGACTGAGCCGCCGCGTTGACTATGCCGGCGATGGCCAGGGTCACGCCGGTTCGAGCCAGCTGCTGCATCGCCGCCTTGCGGAGGCTACCCTTGCCATTCGCAGCGTCGTAGGCTGCCTGCATCATCATGTTGTACTGCTTCGTAGGCTCGCCCATGAAGGCAGTAGCCATCTTATGTCCGGTATCGGGATTGCGCATAATCTGAGAGCGCTGGAGGATGCCGTCTACCACCTGGGTATGGTCTACGACCTCGGTGAAGCGCTCGGCCACAGCCTTGTAGAACTCTTCGCTGCCAGGCTCCAGGTCCTTCTTCTTGGCTTTGGTCTCCGCCTCTACAGCATTCCAGAGATGTCCCCAGGCCACGCTGTCCATTGTGCCGGCGCCTGCCATAGACCATTCCTTGACCTTGTCAACCGTGCTGTCGCTGTCGAAGAGTACGTCCTTCATCTGGCGACCGGTGTTGATGTCGAAGTAACCCCAGTCCTTCCACTGAGCAATAGGAGCGTATTTGAGCGCCTTTTTCCAGCCGCTGAGGGGATTTCCTGCTGCGGCAAGGTACTGAGCTCCTATCATATCCATCGCTCTCAGAATGGACGTAGGCTGCTGTATGATAACTCGCAGGTTCCAACCTACGGATGCCGCCTTGAAGTTGCCCATCATGCTGCTCATGTAGTCGGTCTCGCTGTGAGTACCCTTTACGCCATTGGTAACGTCGGCCAGCAGCTTGTCCAGGTAGGCGTTGCCACTGGTACCATGCACCGTGTCGATGATGCCCTTGACGGTATCAACAGCCCGGCCGCTGTTCTCGTCTCGGAACGTGAAGTTGCGAATGCGGTTCACGTCCTCCAGAGTGCCCAGCCATGCGGAATAGGTTGCCATTTCGGAGGCGTGTGTGGAGAAGGTGTCGAAGATGCTTCCCAGCCGCAGAGAGTTGTTTGCGTGAGGCTTGGTGCCCTTGGTGAAGCTTCTGTTTGCCAGCGAGGTAACGGCAGTGTCCTTCTGGATGTCACTCTTGACCTCCTGCCGGTTTACCCTGATGGGCCAGTAGTTCTTCTCGCCAAACTTCTCGTAGCCGTAAACCTTCATGCTTGCCTTGTTGCCGTACTCGCCCAGCGTGGTGGAGGCAAACTTCTGCAGTTTATCTGCCACCTTCTTCTGCTCATCGGTCAGCAGCTTCACTGCCGCGTTCACGTCTCCCAACGTGATACCGCGAGAAGGCTTGGCTTTGGTAATCTTCTTGATGCCCTTGGTAGAAACCACATCCGGAAGAATGCCGCCCACAAAGATGTGGTCCATAGCCTGCTCGCGCTTCATCAGCACGTAAAGCTCCATGATTTGGGCCGTGGACAGTTTCACCTTGTCGCCGCCCAGCTCAACAGTGTGCATCTCGCTCTCCAGCTTCCGCACGTTAATGTCCTTCAGCTCGCGCTGAGTGTAGCCAGCCACTTCTTTCATCAGGCGGATGTGCTCATCCTGGGCATTGCGCATCATGCGGAAAATTCCGTCGCCGGCTTCGCCCAGCAGGTGGAAGTATGTCTCCGGAGTTTCCATGTCCAGACCAACAAGCTTCTGCCCTTTTCCGAGCCAGCCGCGCAGTTCAGTTTTCTCCTTCTTGCCGGTGTTGTCCTCACGCAGGGCCTCCGCCGCCTCGCTGACGACGGCCCATCTGCCTTCGGCATGCATTCTGTTCGCCGTGATAACGGACGCCTCAATGGCTCGCAGGGTCTCCCATATAGTCTGCAGCTCGCTGCTGTTCATGGCATCCAGCGGTTTGTCCGCCAGCTTGCTAACGTCGTTCAGCAGGCCATCCTCGCCCAGCAGGTCGGGGTCTATGGTCAGCTCGTTGGCGAGCTGTGCGTAAACCGTCCGCAGCTCAGCAAAAGCCTGGGTGCGGCGTGCAGGCAGACCCTCGCCACCCTTCTGCCGTTTGCCGGTCTCGGGGTCGTAGGTGTACTGGCTCTCCATGTTAATGCTCTCCAGCAGCTTTGCCACAGCGCCCTGGAGCTCCTGAGGGATGTGCTTCTTGTCCGTGGGTCTCAGCAACTTCTCCTTCAATTCGCTCGCGTGGCGCTCAATTTTCGCCCTCAGCACACTGGCCTTCCGGCTCTCGCTCATCTTCTTTTCCTTGGCCTTGTAGTGCTCCTTGACTTCCTTTACGGCCTCCTGGCGCTTGCTGCGTTCCTTGGCTTGGGCGGTCTTAACCTTCTCCCTGCCCTCGCGAATAAGCTTTGCAATGCGCTCGTTCTTCGCGGTGCGCAGAGCCTCCAGCTTCTTTGCGTCCTTGATTGCCTGCTCGGTCATCTTCCGCTCCGCCTTATCGGCAAAAGTGGGCTTGGCCTGGGGCAGCTCAAAGAAGCGCTCCATGATGTCGTTGGCCAGCCAGGTGGCGGCCTCTCTCATATTGCGGCTGTAGGGGTTCCACTCATAGGGCTGCAGGTCGGCCAGCACTTCCGCTATGTGAGCCAGCTGGTCGCCGGGATGGTTATGCTCGCTCTCGTCGAAAAGCTCGGGGTAGGTAGCCGCCAGCTCCTGGTACAGCGTATCTACGGGGATGCCGTCGTTGGTCAGCTTGATGCGTCCGAAGTTAGCCCTGCGGAACTCCTCCAGGCTCTCGTAGCCACCCATATCGTGCTCGTAGGAGCGGTCCAGGCGGATAGCGGTGTTGCGCAGGCGGTTGCGCAGTCCCTTGTACTGCATATACAGCTCGTCGTTGACTTCGCTGGCATTTTCCAGGACGTTCTGCGCCGTCTCGTAGGCCATGCGGTATGCCTGCTCCCAGCCGGGAGTCTGTCCGTCCTCGCCGTTGGCAAGGTAGGTATACAGAGTGTCCAGGCTGCTGCGTATTGCGTTCATGTCCGCGTCGCTGGAGTAGTCCTTGAGCAGCTGCTTGGCAAATCGGTCCAGGCTCTTCTTGTCCACCTTGGCGAACTTGGTAACCTGGAGCTGCTCCTGCAGCGCCTGGTTTACTTCCTTGAGCTTGGCGTTCTCACGCATCAGGTCGCCCTGCTCCTTGAGGGAGAAGGAGATGTCCTCTACACTGTTGATTTTCTTGAGGCGGTCCCCGTCCTTCTTGGGATTATACTGGACGACCTCTATGCCGGTCTGCGCCAGCTTCTCCTTCAAGGCGGTATCAGTGCTTCTCGGCAGCACCACAGCCGCCACTTCGTCAAAGCCAACAGCTCGCCGGGGCTTGGCCTCAAAGTATGCCGTGGGGGCCTCGGAGATGTCCTGGGCCAGGTCGTGGATGTCCTGGGCAATCTGCTGAGTAGCGTTGAACCTGCGCCAACTCTTCAGCTCCCGCAGGATGCCGTTCACAGTCTTACCGCGCAGCAGCGCATCCACAGCGGCGTCGCCTGCATCCAATGTAGCGCCGAAGCCACTATCACCAGGCTTGACCATACTTGCGGTAATCTCGCTGAAACGCGCCACGAAAGCATCGTGCTCGGCCTTGTGGGTCTCCTCGTCCTGCTTCGTCAGTCTGCCGGAGTCCGTCTTAATGTCGGAAACGGACCCGTATTCCTTGGTAGCTGCTCCGAAGATGTTGCCGGTGCCAAGCACACCGCCGCCCTTCTCAGTGTCCTGACTCATTGCCTTGACGATGTTCTGCAGGTTGTACTCCATGTAAAGCTGCTCGAAGCTACGGCGGTTGCCGGAGGGAGTGTACCAGTCCTTGTCGTTCCGCAGGCCCTTCTTCTCGATGATGCCGTCGGAAATCTCGTCCAGCCAAGCCTCGTACTCGGCGGTCAGTTTCTTGGTGAAGCGCTTTTCTATTTTGTCCCTTGTAGCCGAACTGTCCACGACCTTCTTTGCGCCATTCTTGAAGAAGGAAACGGCGTTGCGCAAAATATTTTCCACTTTAGACCAAGGAACCTCATCCAAAATCATTTTCTCCAGGAAGCGCGTGCCGCCGAAGTCTTTCTCCATCTGCTCGTTGTAATACTTGCGAACAATGGGCTCGAACTTCATAACCGCCCCGGTTTCCCCGCGCTGCGCATCGATAATGTTGGTGTAGCCGGCCTCCTGAACAATCTGCCGCAGAGCGTCGTTGCTCAGAGTCCCGTCGTATTTGTGTTCCTTCATCACCGGCTTAAAGGGAATTCCCTTGTCTTTCAGGAACGCAGCCTTCAGAGCTTCGTTTCTGCTGTATGCCCGTTTGAAGTCTCCGTCCCAGCGGTTCATGCTGTCGTCCATATTGGTGTCGTCCAGCATCAGTCGATACTCGCGCACCAGGCCGGTGCCGTCCAGCAGTTTCTCAATCCTGGTCTCCAGCTTCTTGCGTACCTTTTCGTTCACCTTATAGCCCACGCTCGGTCTCGTAGGCGTCCATGCGTCCGCACCGTACACCTTGTTGCGGCGGTCCGTGGGGTCGATGGTGTCCTTACGAAACAGTACCGAAATGTCACCAAATTCCTCATGGCCCATATCGTTTTTCACGATGGCGATAGATGGCATCGGGAAGCCACCCAGCTCCAGTGCGCTCTCCAGTTTCGCAGCAGAAAGGTTATGCAGCGCAATGAGGTTCTTGCTCTGCTCCACGGGCTCCTTCAAACTGAAGCGAACATCCGGGTCCTCGGTGGGCTCTGTGTTGTCTACGTTCTTCGCCTGGTTGGAACGGAATGTCACTGTCTCAGTGTCCAGGATAAGACCGTCGTAGTTGGTGCCATTGACCTCGTTGAAAAGCTCCACAGCCGCCACCATATCTCCGATTGCTGTCTGGCTCACATCGTAGAGCATAGCAAAGTCGCTCTTGCCGTATACGGACTTTAGAACACTGTCCACCGTCGCCCCATAACCGTAATTCTCGAAGCTGTAATCGTCCTCGTTCTCGGCCACAGCCTCCAGGAACTTGCGCAGCTGCGGCTTGGTGATGGTGGTCTCCGTTGTGGGCACGGGGTTTGTGATGTTCAGGTAAAACTCTCTGGCGCCACCGTACTGCTTGGCGTGGCTCTCGCTGCTTGTGAAGTAGAAGCCGCGCCCGTAGAGGTTGGAGTACTTGGACTTTTTGCGGTCAAACACGGTAAAGTCGTCGCCGTCACCACGGTACATGACGCGGAGGTTGCCCGCCTCGTCCCTCTCCTTGGAGTCCTTGAAGTATTCCTGCTGTTCCTTGCTCAGCTCTCGTCCCGCGCTATCCTTCAAGCTATACTGTTCTCCAGCCTTCAGGCCCAGCTTCTCCAGGTTCAGCTCACCGCCCTGGCGCTTCATAGGCTCCACGCCTGCGTCGCGCAGTATCTTGTCGGTCTCTGCGTCGGTCAGTATGCGCTTGACTCTCATTGCGCCGGTGATTACCCAGGGCACGGTGTCGGGGTTGGGGTTAGTGCGGTAGCGGTAGTAGCCGTCCTCCGGGAGCTTGGGCAGGCCCGCGTAGCTGTGGCGGAATTTGCCGTTCTCGGTGTAGCCGTAGCTCATAGCCTCTTCCTGGTAGTCGTGGTCCATCGCGTACTCGCATTCGGCCCATACGAAGTCTGCAGGGAAAAGGTCCTTTACGCCGGTCTCCGGGTTCTTGCGGGCAAACTGAGTTGCCATAGGCAGGTCGCCCAGATGCCAGCCGGGACGGAATGCCAGGCTCATCTTGCCTGCGTTGGTGCCCTTGCCGCCTGCCTGCACCTGCGGTCTGCCGGTCTTGGAAGGCGCTGCAGAAGCCGCCACGTCAGCGTCCAGCCATACGCCTACAGGAGTGCCGGCGCCGCCGGGGTTAGCTACCATAGGAGGATAGAGCTGGCCATCCTTGGCATAGAATACCTTGTAGGCGATGCCCACCTTCTTGGGCGGGTTCTTCTCGCGGAGGCTAAACTGAGTATCGCGGTCGGAAAGCTCCTCGGCTTCGCTCTTGACATTTCCTGCCTGCTGTGCTATGGTGTCCTTGGAAACTGTACCGCTGCTCGCTTCGGGCGTATTGATAGGGGCTTGTTCACCTGTCGGCGTGGCAAGGTTTCCTTTTTTTATGCCCGCATACATGGTCTGCACGGTGAGGTCCAGGTGCTTTCCCGAAACATAGGCGGTCACGGTAACTCGCCCGTCCACGTTTTTCGTGAAGTCGATAACCGGTCTGCCGTTGTACAATTTGGGGGACAAAGCAATATCATCCGCCCACTGGACGACCTCGGGAATACGCATAACATCATTGACCGTAATGGGTCGCTGCCCCCGCGGTGCCTCAGTCTTTTCGGTGCCGTGGTCTTTGAAAATCTTTCGGATTTCCTGGGCAGCAATAGAGCAGTTATACCCTTCCACGTCTATGCCGGTCTCCTGATAAATGCGAGCAGCAAGCGCTTCCGGTACCGAGCCGAAGTACATTTTCTTGCCCAGGTTTTTCCCGTCGAGGGCGTCCTTGATGAACTGTCGCAGCTGCGCCTGGTTCTTGTATACCACGATACTCTTACTGCTTGCCCAGTTATCAATCTGGTGCTGGCTGTATTCTTTAAGCATATACTGCACACCGTCCTGCTGGGCGGTGTTTTTTTCTGCCTTCGCTGCGTTCTCGGCTGCTCGGTATGCTTCTTTCCAAAGCTGCTCCGCCTTCTCCAGCTGGGCGATGGTCACACCGTACTCGTTCTGTGCCGCCTGGTCCATCTTGGCCTTATCGCCCTTGAAGATGCGCTTCACCTTGTCGATGAACTCCCGCACCGCCTGGAAGAACTTCTGGCCCATTGTTCGATGCTCCGCGTTCTGCGTAACGTGGCTTACGAAGTCGTTCAGTGCTTTCTCGTCGGTAAGGATTTGCTCGGTGAAGTCGGCAGCGATTTCGTCCATAGCCTGCTCCGTTGTCAGGTTCACGCGGCCCTCGCTGAGCTGATAATACCGCTCCTGCTTGGCTTCCACCAGAGTAGTGCCGGGCCTGCCCCAGCGCCCCTCAGACAGAACCTGCACCGCATAGTTGCGGAACTGGGTGTACTCCTTGGGAGCCAGGCTCTGAAGTCTATGGGTCAGCTCATGCTTCGCTACCACCATCACGGGATTGCGGGCGTCCGCAGCAATGTGTATCGTCCCCTGAGAGTCCACGTAAGCACCGTTGGCGTCGCCGCCGGCCACCTGGGCGTCCATAATGATTTTGGTACCGGTTGCCTTGCCGATTTTGTGGAGGGTATCGGCGGTCCGCTCGTTCAGTTTGGCAGAGTATTCGTTCTGAATAAGGCCGCCGTCCTTGCCCCATATCGTCGCGCCCTTTGTTTCGGCCTTCTTCATGCTCAGAATGGCGTCCTGCCGTCCTGCGTTATATGCGCTCTCCTGCAGGGCACTATCGAAGCTCACCTTCTCCCGGGGCGTCTCCAGCTTGCCCAGCTCGTAGGCGGTCTGGAACTCAGCTCTCACCTGGTTGGCATCTCTGCCGCTCTCCTCCACGATTTCCGTAAACGTCCTTGCGCCTACTTCGCCATAGCCGGGTTCGTATTCTCTGTTTGTAGCCCTCTGCGTTCTGTCCGCGGTCTCTCGGACCACTTCCGAAGCAGCCGCCTCGGCCGTTCTGTTCTGCGCCACGTTCTCGCTTCTTGCGGGTGCTGCAGCCGCTTCGCTTCTCGCGGGTGCGGCGGTTTCCCCTGTCTGCCGCTCCCTGCGCATGGCCTCCTCGGCCATTTCCATAGCAGCCGCCTCGATTTCGTTGCGGGGTGCGACGATTTCGCTGCGCTCAGGCACGGAGGCCTCCATAGAAGAAACGCGCTCCCGGGGCGCAATTTCGACCTCCCTGGATGCCTGCTCCGCCTCGCGGCGCACAAGCTCCAGGGCCGCCTCCTCAATGGTTGCCTCGGGGTCGTTCTGTACCTGGGCTTCCTGGTTCTGCTGGTTCTGCTGGTCGCGCAGGATGTTGTAGGTGTTGTAGGTGCCGCCGGGCACGTTCATCACGCCGAAGGACAGCGCGGAGGATTTCGCGGTATCTCCCAGGCGGTCTGCTACGTCGCCTGCGCTGTACGCCCATTCTCCGGTGTCTATCTTGCTGCCGATTTGGGTACCGGCGATGGTCGCGCCCTCCTGGGCCACCTCCTGTGCCGTCTCCTTGGCTACATCTATACCACGCTCCATCAGTTCCTTGGCAATGCGGCTTGCCACACCCTGGGTCGCCTTAGTGCCCTTCAAAACCTTAAAGGATTTCACCAGCTCGTCCGCCTGTACCATTTCCAGCGCAGCGTTGACGCCGCCGACGGCTACCGCTATCTTCTTTGCAGTCTCAGGGGAAATACCCTGCTCCAGCATTTCGTTGTAGGCGAAGCCCGCCTCTATCTCAAAGTTGGAGGTAGCGGAGCCCGCTGCAATACCGCCCATGAACGCGGCGGGCACCGTGATTACTTCCTCGGGTACAAGTACCTGGGGGCCAACCTGGCCGGCGATAGCTGCCGCGGTGGCTGCCGCTCCGCCTGCGGCCAGAGAACGGGGATGCGTCCACTGGCGGGCCTGCTGTCCGATAAGGTTTGCCGCGCCGGATATAGCCTCCTCGAAGCCGTTGCTGGGGATAAACTTGTAATCCTCGCCGGCAAGAATGTCCTCGTACTTCTGCTTCTCGCTGTCAGCTCCCATCATGTCGTGGAAGCTTTCCGCGCCGTACATGGAGTTGTACCAGCCCTGCTTCAGCGCATTCCAGGTATAGTCGAGGAAGGATGCGTCGCGGTATTCGCCGCTGTCAATAAGCGCCTGCTTTTCGGCCTGCTCCAGCTGGCCGAACTCGTCAGAAAGAGCATCCAGCTGGCCCCTGAGCTCTTTTATCTGTGTGCCAAGCTCCTGGACGCGGGGGCTCATAGCTGTCTTTCGGTTGCTCAGCAGCGCGGCACGCTCTCTCTCCAGCTCCGTTCTCTGCTTGGCGAGCTCGTCTATCTCGTACTGAACAGTCGCCGAGTTGCGGCTGGTGTCCTGGGTAGGAGCACTTGCGGGAGGTGCGGCGGGTGTGCTGGGTGCGGCGGGTGTGCTGGGCTTGGCAGGCAGGTTCGGCTTGGTGGTCGTGCTATTGTTTACTATCGGGCCGGAGGTGGCAGCCCCGCCCGAGACTTTGGTAGTCTCGGGCTTGCGGGCCTCGCGTTCCTCCTGAGCCTTCTTGCGATAATATTCACGCGTGCTGCTGGGTGTGTTCTTGGCGCTGTCGCTTTTTCCTTCGCGCTCCTCCTGGGCCTTCCGGCGGTAATAATCGCGTGTGCTTTCTCGGCTCATCTAACGTCCTCCTTCAATCAGAAAAGCTGTTGCATATAGGGTGTTCCGCCGCCACCGCCTGTGTAGTTGCTGCGGTTCAGTTTGGTCTTGTAGTTGCTGCTGTTCCAGCCGGAAGCCCAGGACACGTTACCGTTTTTGTCCTCAACAAGGGCTCCCACGCTGAAGAGCATGTCAATGGTCGCTGCGTCGTTTGCGTCGAGTCCAAGGCCGCTTATCTGCTCCTGGTAAATATAGTCGGGTATCTCATAACTGCCATTCGTCAGCCAGCTCTGCGCCTGAGCGCTGGTAATGCCCGCCGCCTTCAGCTCGTCAGCTGTAGGCATAACGCCGTTGTTCAGCTTGTCCGAAGCCTTATTGTAGGCTTCCTTGCTTGCGTTCTGGCTAACGCTCGTATCGTGGCTCTGCTGCCACTGGCTGTTGCCTATGGCATCCTGCTCCTGCTGGTGGGTGAAGCTGTCCTTCCACTGCTGGTTTCCGATAAGGTCCTGGCTGACGTTGTGCTCGAAGCTGTCCTTCCACTGCTGGTTGCCTATGAGGTCCTGGCTTACATTGTGGTCGAACTGCTCGCGCCACTGGCTGTCGGCCACCTCGTCGCGCTCCTTCTGATAGCCGAACTCTTCGGACCACTTGTAGTCGCCCATGTCGTCGCGGTAGTTGCCGTATACGAAGTCGCGGTCGTTTCGCCAATCGCTCATGGTGTCGCGGTAACGGTTGTACTGGGTCTCGTCCATGCTCTGCAGCAGACCCATTTCGGCCATTTCCCTCTCGATGCTGTCCAGGTACTCCTGGTATGCGTTGTTGCGCTCGTTGAGGTAGTCGCCGTACTGGTCGCGGTAACGGCCATACTCGGTCTCGCCCATGCTGCGCAGCAGGTTCAGCTCACCAAGCTGCTGGTCGTAGTCCTGCATATACATCTCGTAGGCCAGCTGCTGCAGCTCGGGTATCTTGTCGCCCAGCTGAGCCATGTAGTTGTTGTTGGCCTGCTGAGCCGCGGAGATAGCGTAGCTGTTCATGCCGCCGGCGCCGGATGCTGCCGCTGCCAGGGTGTCGTTCATGGCGCGGGTGCCTTCCCTGGTGTACTGCTCTGCGTACTGCTGATAGAGGGGGTCGCTGGCCGCGTCGTAGCTGAAGGGGTCGCGGTTCTGTATCTGGCCCAACATTTCCTCAATGCGGCTGCCGTAGCTGTCGGCGTAGGTGGGAGCCGCTGCGTCGTAGCTGAAGCCGTCCCTGCTCAGTATCTCGGATAGCATCTGGTCGATGTTTGCGCTGTAGCTGGGCTCCAGAGTGGGCTGCGGGTTCTCTTCCTGGTAGCTGTCGTAGTTGAACGTGGGCACCTTGCCGGTCACGGGCGTAGGCGTGGGGGCAGGCGTGTTGATATAGTCCAGCATCTGCTGCATTATATCGTCGTTGGTGTACTGGCTCATGCCCTCGGTACCGGATGCCTTGGCCAGTCTCTGCTGGTAGGTCTGCTTTACGTCGTCCTTGGATGCGCCGGACGCAATCTGGCTCAGACCGATGTCGCCGTAGTCGGTGTTGTCCAGCCAGCCGCCGAAGCGGTTGGTGGTGGCGTAACCCATGCCCTCGCCCTTTATTTTCTCGTTTCTTGCCTGCTCATACTGGGCGGCGGTCTTGTAGTCTCCGCTGGCCACCGCCTTGTCTATGAGCTCGGAATAGTCTACATCTTTCTTGTAGGCCATGTTTCAACCTCCTTATTCGTTGTTCCCATCATACGTCGCTGCCCGTGAAGAACTCACGGACGAAGCTGCGTACCCGGCACTCGCCCTTGCCTCTCAGCCGTATCTCCACGCTGTCGCATCTTGCCGGCAGGATGGGAACCGAGATTGTCCGGGCTCTCTCGTTGTGGGTGCTGTAAACCTTGCGCCATACGTTGTCGTGGTCTCGCTTTACCTCCAGGGTAAGCCAGCTCTTTGCGCCCAGCTCCAGCCGCAGGTGGAATTTACTGTAGCCCTTGCGCTCATGGACGGTCTCGTTGAAGGGGCAGAAGGTAGCGCTCCACTCCACGTCATCCACGGGCAGGCTGTTATCCACTCTCAGCAGCTCTCCGTTGGCCCTCAGCAGATATACATAGCCGTTGTGGAAACCCATGTCCACGCACCGGCAGCCGTCCTCTCGCAGCCAGATGCCGCGCAGAACGTCGTATACCATCAGGTGCCAGCTGTCGCACTGCCTCATGCTGATGTAATACCGCTCGCCGTCGCTGGTGGCGCAGGCGTCGGAGTAGCGCACCAGGCCAAACTTACCGCTCACAAGCTCGGGTATGCCGCCGGTGTAGGCGTAAATGCCGCCCACGCCCTTGTAATACAGCGTCTCGTTGATGATGCACATGCTTCTCTCGCTGCCGGCCTGCACTCCGTATACGTTGCTGTTCACCAGCTGGAAGTTGGAAGGCTTGGAGCCGTAGAGCTTGTGCAGCACGTTCTCTTTGAAGAAGCAGATGTGGCTGGAGTAGGGGATGCAGCCGGTAAACTCTCCGTCTGTGCCCACGTCAATGGCGTAGCTGTCGCCGGCTCCGTTGTCGAAGCTGAAGAAGTTGAAGGGGTCGCTGTACTTGCTGGAGTAGATGGTGTTGCCCTGGGTGCCCCAAAGGCGGTAGTTACTCTCGCAGATGAAGTCCAGCTCCGGTATTCTTCTCTCGATGGTCACAGCACCCGCCTCGGTGCCCGCCTTGAAGCTGTTGGAGTAGAAGGTGAGCGTGTCGCCCTCCACGCCGCGGACGATAATGTTCTGGTTGTTCTCCGGGTTGGTGGTGCAGCCGGTGATGTGTACGCCGTCGCCCACTCTGAAGCGGAACTGAGCGCCCGGCCAGGTAATGGTCTTGTCGGTGAATACCGCCTCGCCCGCCGCCGCGCTGGCCCTCGCCTCCATGCTGCCGAACTCGTCCGTTACCACGTTGTAGTAGACCTTGTCCGGGAAGATAACCACGTAGTTGCCAATGGTGGCCATCTGCTTGCGCCTGGTGTCCACTGTGCCCACGGTCCTGCCGTTGTACTTGACTGCCGTACCGTCGATTACCAGCAGCCCTTCCTTCACGTGCAGCGCTGCCGCTGCCGCGTATTCTCCCTCCAGTGCTCGTCCGAAGCGCTGGGAGAGGCAGGGGCTCAGTGCGCAGGAAACGTTCTCCGTGCTGGAAAATTCGCCCTCAGAGTAGCCCTCGCCCAGGTTCAGGCCTTGGAAGTTGACAACGTACTTCTTGCTGTTTGCTTTTTCAGCGTTCAAATAAGGGAGCATGCTATCACCCCATTACATTGCGGAAATTCCGCGCCTTGGCCGGATTGTGGTTCTGGATGTACCACACCTTGAACTTTTCCAGCAGCTCACCAAACATCAGCGCGGTGTTGTTGTAGTCGTTGTATTCCCTGTTATAGAAATCTATCTGCGCCATCACGTAGAGCGCGTAAATTCCATCGTAGGGGGATGCCACCTGCAGCTCCTTGTCCGCGTCACCGGGCAAGCTCAGCTCCGGCGCCTCTTCGCCTTTCACTTCCCGGCTTATAAGGCCCTCCAGGCTGGCTATCCATTTGTATTTGTCGTCCTCGGAGTATGCGTTGGGCTTCACGCTGTCTACATACTCGATAACCTCGTTCATAGTCACTTAAAGCCACTCCTTTCCCTTTAACCTTCCCCTTGAGGGGAAGGGGGACCGCTTGCGGTGGATGAGGTGTCCTCCCCTCGCGGCCCCTTCGGTATCACTTGTTCACGGGCCACTTGCGCATCGCCGCGTATATGTCCTTGATAAAGTGGTTGCCGCCCATCGCCACGTAGGCGTCGTATAGGTCGTCCAGGTTCTTGCGCTCGTATTCCCGCAAGGTGGGCTCCTCCTCGTCAATGTGTCGGTAGTATATGGCGGTAATCTCGCTGCGCAGCATGCACATGTGCCCCTCAACCACGCTCAGCATCTTCCGCCACATCTTCCCGAAGAAGATAATAGCCCCGCCTATAACGGCAATATCGCTGATTATAAGTGCAATCGTGTTTACGTCCATCCCGTACCTCCCCGCTTATTCTTTTACCTTCTGTGTGCCGAAATAAAAGCCCACGATAATGGTAAAGATAGTGAGGAAGTCCTTGGCTGTGATAGTGCCGATAATGGACAGATACGCAAATACGCCGGTCAGTACAAGAGTAAGAATACTCTTTACCGTCAGCAGCTTTTCAAGTCGCTCTCTCATCGCTCAGCCCTCCATAAGCTTGTAAAGTCTGTGCAGCATGGTCCACACTTCCGCGCGGGTAGTGGGCTCGCCCTCTCTGTCACCGTCGGATATGCCGTTCTCCTTTACCCAGCGCTGAGCCTCTGCCCACCAGGGCTCGTCCACCTTGGGCTCGTCCACCTTGCCCAGGTTATTGAGCCCCGCCGCCCTGATAATGGCGGGATAGTCCTTGTAGGCCCAGTCCATGTCCACGTTGCCCTCGATGCCGGCCACGCTGCCCTTGCTGCTGTACTGCCATATACCACAGTCGGTACGGGGCGGGTACTTCGGGTCGGGCTTGGTAGGCCATGCCGCCAGCCAAAGGTCGTACCTGAGGGTGCTCTCGTCGAAGTAGCGGCTCAGGTAGTCCTTGTTGGTGTAGTTCATGGCGTAGTAGCCGGCTGCCTCGATAGTGCTGCAGAAGGCGTGGCACATGGCCGTGGCCAGGGTCTTACCGATGCCTACGCCGTGGTTCTTCTGTGCCTTGTCTACGCTGTCGTACTCGAAGTCGAAGCATACGGGCAGCTCCACGCGGTAAGGCTTGATAGCAGCCAGGCAGTACTCCGCCTCCTTGCGGGCCATTTCCTCGGTGTATGCGTAGCTGAACCAGTAAACGCCGCAAGGGATGCCCAGGCGGTTGCACTCGCTGATATTGCGCTTAAACTGCGCGTCTATGTTGTTCTGTCCATAGCCGGCGCGGATGATAACGCCGTCCACCTGGCCCTTCACCTTCTCAAAGTCAGGTGTTTTCTGGAATGTGGATATGTCGATGTATTTGAATGCCATTGTTATACCTCCTCTGTCATGTTGTTAAATGCGATTGTCAGCATTTTGTCACTTCGCAACTTTTCATATTAGACTGGTGTAGGAGAATTGGAGCCTAATGTATAAACAGCACCGTTTACAATTTCCGTGTTATCGCTCTGCCGAGTGCCATTCAACTTAACAACATTATTTCTACCCGACACATCAGCACAAAGAGTGTTAGCCTGAATATAAAATCCCCCCGTATTGTAAGAAGTGCTTACCCACTCGCCCCATGTCATTCCTTCCTCGGCATAGTAGGTAGTCCCTGCTATTGTAAACTCAATAAGCGTTATCGCACTCCACAGCACCCTACCGCTTGCGTCTGCAATCTGCGTGACATTGCCTTCAGGAATGGTCAAACCTTTTAATGTGGAAAAATCAATCATTTCACATACACCTCTTCGGTAACGGTGCTGCCGTCCTCAAGGGTGAATATCAAGGTTTTGGTGTTCAGCGAAGCCTTGACTGCCGCTGCAATCGCCTCTTTGTCGGTGTCCGTCAGCGTGTAGGGGTCGCCTTTTTTACCGGCGGGAACGCCGATTTTGAGCACGTTATTTTCTACGCTTGCGGTGGCTGCGCTGCCCGCGTCAAGTGTAGTCGCCTCTGCGCCAGTAATAACGCTGCCGTCCATAGCTCTTTTCAGAGCTTCGTCTATCTGTTCGCCTGTATATTTGCTTATATGGTCCATTATTTTCACTCCTTACACTCAAATATTTTGCCGTCAGCGGTAATAAGCCTTGAAGCGTCAGCTGGGATGAAGTAGGGGTTAAGCGAATACCATACCTGAGCAATACCGTTCTCGTCACCGAAATAAGACCTTCTTACGGTATGAGCCGTGGACGCATAGACCTCTCCGACCTCAAACGCGCCGCTGCCTGCGTTAGCGTAAAAGCGCTGGTTGACTGTGTCATACAATCCAGCGACCCCATCAGGATTAATGGCGGGAACAAAGTCGCGAACAAGACGATTGTTGTCGTATATTCTGCAATAATACAGCCGCATTATGGCTGCCGTGTAACCGGTGGGATATGAACCATTTCCATTAAACAGATACGCAGTTCCAGGCGTTGTAAATGGACTATAGGTTGACACAGCTTTTTCAGAACCGTTGATTTTTAACTTTGCCTTACTAATAGACATTTCAAGAGGCTCGTCGCTGTTTACAATGTACGACAATCTGTTATAGTTGTAGTTGTAGAAATCTGCAACTATATTATTTGAATTACCACTGATAATGCTGAAATTTTGTTCAGTTGCACTCTTTCTTGAACCGAAAACCATTCGCTGTATACCGGTATCAAAGTGGCTCATCTCAAGTTCCAATTTGCTGTTTTGATTTAACACCAAACCAGTATCAATATACTGTGTTCCAGTGCTTTCGATATATTCAACCTGCGTATATCCGCTTGGCAGCTGTCGCTTGGCAAAGTTATCAATGCCCAAATAAACCCCTTGCACCTCGTTTGCCACGTCCGGTCCGACGACTTCGCCTGTTTCTGCTCCGGCAATGAAGGTTCCGCTTCCTGCGTTGGTATAGAAAACGTCGTTTACCTTGTCGTACATACCGATTTCGCCGGCGGCTTTAATACAAGGAACAAAATCACGGACAAGGTTTGGGTTATATATTTTCATTGGGCCAAACATACCATAAGCGTTTCCGCCCGATGCGTTTGCCCCCAACCTGGCATTTTGGGTGTGTAGCACTCTTTTTGGCTCACCTAATACTCCGCTCTTTGCCTGTGTTTCAAGTTCTGCAACCAATTCGCCAGTAGTTGCGGTATAGTCAACAGAGATGCTTGCCAATTCACGCAGCTTTCCAAAGGTTAAAGAGCCTATTGGTATAATTTCGCCACGGTTATACACTCTCAGCACCGTGTCACTGTACAATTCAATGGACAAGTTATATTCGCCAGAGAAACCATACAACAACATACCTCTTTCGCTAACTGTCCAACCTGCTTGACACTCGATTTTCAAGTCTTTTCTAAGGTCGAGAATTATTCCAGTGTCAATGTACTGCGTTCCTGTAGCCTCGATATATTCCAGCACACGATAACCGTTCGAGCCTCCGATATAAGCTCCTTTAGCCATCAGCTTTCACCTCATACCTGAAATACAGCTTGCCGGGTTCCAAGGGGCTTACTCCGGCTATCAAATCTTCGGTGCCGTAAGCGTACATAGGTGCTTTCTCGGCAAACTTTCCCTCCAGATACGCATTTGTGTCCGCATTCTGCACGAAGGCCAGGCCCCGCTCGGTGTCCAGTATTACCTTCACCAGCACGTTAGCAGCGAAGAGGTCAATGCTGCCCACGTTGTTGCCGTGTGCGTCCGTCAGGGCGAAGGTGGAGCTGGTCTCTGTGCCGTCAGCTGCAGGATAGTAAATCCTAAGCCCCTCTACGCCCGTGCAGTCCGCTGGGGATTTGAATGTTACCGGCTGTCCGTCGAATACGGGTATAGCCCGGTCAACTCTTATATGTGCCATTTTCCTTTCCCCCTTTATTCTTCAAGGCTGGCCTGAGCCACGCCCATGTACTGCGCCAGATTGCCGGTGTGGATAACCGTGCGCTCGATATAGTCTGTACCAGTGAAGAGCAGGCCGCCGGGCATGATTTCAAACACGCAATCTCCCCCTGCCTCCTTATCGACAACCACGATTCGCAGCTTGGCCGACGCCCCATCCGGACCCATTTGGACGCCTGCGCGTTCATCAATGAACCCGAGCGTGGTCACATCGAGCCAGCCCATTGTGTCGCCGGTCTTTTTTACAGTCCCGTCCAGAGCCTGGCGAATATCAATGTGGGCTCCGGCATCGGCATCGTGATTGTTCACTATCTGCGCCGCAATCCCCTTGTTTTCTTTGTCGGCCAGTGCAGTAGTCAGCCCGTCTACAAGCGCCTTCAACGCTACGCCCTGGGCAGCGCTGAGGGGCTTATTGGCCACGTTGGTCGTAAGGTTGTTTACAATGTCGCTCACGCTGACCTTGCCGGTGGTTATCTGGTCGATAAGCTCCCTGTTGTCCTTGATATAGGCCACTACCTCCGCCATCTGGTCAAGGGTAGTGTCGTCACTGTTGGCCAGCGCGTTCAGCCGTGTGGTAAGGCCAGCCACCAGGAGCCGTATATCGTTATGGGAGGCCGTGTCCGTGTTGTGGCTGCCTATCTGCCCGCTCACGTCCGGCGTGGGGATTGCCGCGATTTTCTGGTCAGTATAGGTGTTGGCGTTGACCTCTGCAGTGTTGGCGTAGCCCTTGGCCTCGGCCTTGCTGGCGAAGTCGCCGCCGGCTATCTCGGATGCCGCGTCTCTGGCATCCTCGGCCGCCTTCTGCGCCGCCTTTGCGCTGCTCTCCGCGGTCTGCGCCGCTGTGGCGCTCTGTGCCGCAGCGCTTGCGCTCTGAGCCGCGTTCTGCTCCGCGCTCTCCACGCCGTCTCTGGCGTTTTCGGCTCTCGTCGCCGCTGCCTGGGCGTCCAAAGCTCTGTCCGTGGCCGTTTCCGCGCTCTGATAAGCTCCGGTAGCGCTTGTGGCCGCCGCGGTCTCGCTGGTCTTGGCCGCACCGGCGCTGTTCGCCGCCTGGCTTGCGCTGGCACCTGCCGCCTGGGCTGCGTTTTCCGCCTGGCCTACATAGCCTTCCACAGCCTGGGCTATCGCCGTCGCTCTGCTTGCGCTGCTCTCCGCTGCGGTTTTCGCCGCCTGGGCAGCTGCCGCGGAGCTCTTACCGTCATTTACATAACCGGAAAGCTCCCGCCTTGCCTCTTCCAGGGCTGCGTGGCTTGCGTTCTCCGCCGCCGCCTGGGCTGTTTCTGCCGCCTTCTGAGCCTTCTGTGCAGCTGTTGCGCTGGCCTGTACGGCATCCTGGGCACTCTCGGCCCGCTCTGCCGCTGCCTGGGCGTCCAAAGCTCTGTCGGCGGCCGTTTCTGCGCTGAGATGGGCGCCGGTAGCGTATGCGTCCGCTGCGGTCTCGCTTTTCTTTGCTGCCGCGGCGCTGACCTCTGCCTGCTGTGCGCCGGATGCTGCCGCTGTGGCTGCATTCGCCGCCTGCTGTGCGCTGGTCTGTGCGTTAAGTGCCTGCGATGCCGCCTGGGACACGCTGCCCGCCACCGCCTGCTGTACCGCTTCTGCGCCCGCCCTGGCTGCCTGGGCATCCGCTGCAGCCTGCTGAGCATTGGTTTCGCTGGTTGCCGCCGCCTGGGCGTGTCCGCCGGCTGCCGTCGCCGCATCATGGGCAATTATCGCCTGCTCCTGAATGTTCCCCATCAGGCCGTCAATCTGCCTCTGCAGCTGCTCCGCCTGAGTAGGCGTGGGGTCTACCGGCTCACCGGCTCTGTCACTGTCGGGTGCGGGCCTTACCTTCAGCCGGGCAGGTACCGACCTGGGGCGCTTGCCCTCTGCGTAGCCGTCGATTATGATGGTGCACTCGCCGGCCTCCTCCAGGGGCTCGCCGGGTATCATGCAGATATAAATGCGGCTGCTCTGGGTAATGTCCTCCAGCAGGTCCGCGGTAAGGGTCCGCTTCACGGGGTTCTCACCCCTGGCGTTCCAGAACACCACGGTTTTTGCGTAGCCGTCCCAGCTCTCGTCGAACTCAATGCGCATCGCCGTCGCGTTGTTTTCGCCTTGTACGCCCGCGTAGAGGTTGTCCTTGCTCAGGTGGCTGCCGTTTATCTTAATGTCAATCAGTCTGTCCAATTACCTCAGCCTCCTTGTTCTCCTTGTATTCCGTGGCCAGCTTATGCGCATCTCTCAGCTCCACTCTGGCCAAAGCCAGCAGCTCCACGGCGTCGCCGCTTACGCTAAGCTTGGAAAGGTAGCCATAAGCCTGCTCAATGTGCTTTGCTGCCTCGTTCATGTGTTCACACCTCCATTGCGGCCACACGGGCCTCCAACTGTTTCATTTTGGCGAGCAGTATAGCAATAAACTCCTCATAGCGGAGCATGCATATCTCCTCGCCCTCCTCGTCATAGTCTCTCACGAAGCCGCCGAACTCCTGGCTGTCTATCCCGGCCGCCAGCATGACTTCCTCTACCTCCTGAGCTATAAAACCTACGTGGTATCTGTCGGAGGTGCCGTTATTCAGCTTGAAGCGCCTGGGCGTAACATTCATCAGCATGTCCAGGTATTTATCCGGCAGCTTCTCTATGCTGTTCTTATAGTCGCGGTCAGAAAGTATACCGGAGCCCGAAGCCGAGATAAGGTAGTCCGCAGCAAATGTACCCGGGCAATTTATCCTTGGTGACTCGTCGCTGCCCAGGAATACCAGCATAGCGCCCGTTATACCGGCCACAGTAAATCGGTCCAATACCTTTCGGAAAGTGCCCATCAGAACGCCGGTCCCGTCGCAAATGTCTATCTGTTCGCCCTGCATTCTCGAAGCCGTCAGCTCGCCGGTGATGTTCGCCGCCTTCACGTAGAGGGTATCTGTCTCAATGCTGCCGCCCTTTATCTTGGTCGTGCCGTCTGCGGTTACCGTGAGGCCGTCCAGGGTGAGCTTCATTGCCGCGTATTGGTCGCCCACGCCCTTTACAGTCGCGTCAAAGCCGTTCACGGTCTGCTGCATCGAGGAGTATTTGCCGCTGACCTCTGCTACCGTGGAGTTAAAGCCGTTTACAGTCTGCTGCATGGAGGAATACTCCGCCGTGTAGCCGTCCACAGTGGCCTTGTAGCCTATAACGGTAGTGTTAAAGCCGCTCACTGTCTGGTTGAAGCTGGACACCTGGGCGTCATAGTTCTGCACCGCGCCCTGGTACCCGCTTACCTGGTTATTCAGTGCCCTCAGCTGGTCGGCATACCCCAGCACCGAGGCATTGTAACCCTGCACGCTGCTGTTAAAGCCGTTCACCGTCTGATTGAAAGTGGAAACTTGTGCGTCATACTGTTTAACCGACTGACCGTAGCCGCTCACCTGGGAAGTGAGGCTGGCCAGCTCCTTGGAATAGGCCAGTACGGAGGCATCATAGCCCTGTACGCTGGTCCGGAAGCCACTTACCGTCTGATTAAATGTCGATACCTGGGCGTCGTACTGCTTTACGTCCTGGTCATACCCCGCCACCTGGGTAACAAGGTCACCCAGCTGGTCGGCATACGCCAGCACCGCAGCGTCGTAGCCCTGTACCGTAGCGGTAAATCCGCCCACCGTCTGGTTGAAGGTCGCCACCTGGGCATCGTACTGTGCCACAGCCTGCCCGTAGCCTGCTACCTCGCCTACCAGTATCTCCAGCTCAGCCTCGTAACCCGCCACAGCCTCGCCGTAGTGCTTCACCTGCACCCGGTAGTCGTCCACGGTCAGCTCCAGCTTCTCAAAATTGGCGTCCAGGTTCTCCATAACCTTGGTCACGTCCTCGCCGCCAATAACAATATCCGTCAAAGAGGCGTCAATCTTGTTTATGTTGCTGCTCTCCAGGTTGTAAAGCCGGTACTCCAGGGTCTCCTGCATGTTCCGTATGTAGTTGGCCATGCTCTTTACAGCCTCCTGGGGCGTCAGGTTCTCCACCTTGCCCAGTGCAGATGTAAAAATAGGCATGTTCTCACCTCTCTTAAATGCAAAATAGGGACGCACAGCCCTGCCTGTTCAGTATGGCTATCCGTCCCTATGCCGTGTCATAGAGTAAAGTCTAATCTCGCGGTAGTATCTCGTTGTCACATGTTGCCCGCGGGCTTGTCGCCCTGTTTGCGGATGTCGCTCATGGTCTGGTAAGCAGCGTACTGCTGAGCAGCTGCGTTGTTCAGCGCCTCCAGGAACTTGCGCTTGATTTTTACGGGAGTGCCGCGCTTTACGCAGAATGTCTCGCCGTTCACAGCGCCGAAAATGTCCTTCTGCTTGCCGCCGGGCAGCAGGGGAGCCATGTAGTCTACGTATTCGTCGCCGTCCAGCACAGCGGGAGCGGCTGCCTTCTTTGTTTCGCTCATATAAAATTACCTCCGTTTTAAAGATTGCCCCTCCCCGAGAAGAAAAGAAGAAGAAGGAGGAAAAAGCGGGGAGGGGCATCGGTTTAGGTTAGCCCCCAGGAGGAGGGCAGGCCCTTATCAGGGAGTAGCGGTAGTCTCAATACGTACAACGTACTGAGGAACCAGCAGCTCAGCTACCTTGGTAGCCTTCCAACCGATAGTAGAACGCTGGTTCAGGGGGTCAGCAGTACCGGCAGAGCCGCGCTGCTTAACGATGTGCTCCAGGCCGCCGCCGGTGATTTCGGTAACGCCGTAAGCGTCGTCGGCAAGGATAAGAGTGGAGTAGACGTCTGCGCCGCCTGCGCCTGCCTTCTCGAACTTCTTAGCACGGGTGGACTGTACGAAGCGAACGCCGGCAATCTCGCCGATTTCGTTGGCGTAGATGTTCTCGGTGTCGCAGTACTGGTGGGGCTTCTGCCACTCGGGGTCATTCATCAGGTCATACTTGACAAAGGGATGAAGAATGCCCACGTAATAGCCGTTGATTTTGGGAGCGTTCTGGTTCTCCAGGAAGCGAACGGCCTTCTTGATAGCAGCCACGGTGAGGTTGTGGTTGGTCTCCTTGTTGGTGTAGGAAAGAGCGGCGCGGCTGTCTACCTGGCCCTCTGCGTACTGAACAACGGTACCGGAGTTGAGAACCTCGCGGGTGATGGTATCAAGGGAGCGGCCAGCCTGGGAAGCAATGGCCTTGGTAGCCTGAACAACAACGGGGTCGATGTGGGTCAGCTCCAGCATGTCGGAAACGGTAACGTAGCCGCCGTACTGTTCCACGGATGCCTCGATGGTGCTCATGGAAAGGCTCTGACCGTCGGGGGTCACGCCTTCGGTGATGGGCTCGGTCATCTCAGGCAGGGTGTCCCACTGGCGGAACTCGATGGTCTTGCCGCCGTGCTGAGGAATGGGATGCTTCTGTGCAAACTGGTCGTGGACCAGCTCAGCTTCTACCAGGTCGATGAGGTAGTCGCTGTAGTAGGTTTTCATACCGTCGGTGAGACCTTCGGAAGAGGTAACCTGGGTGTTGAGCTCTGCAAAAAGCTGCAGGTCGATGTTGATAAGCTTGTACTCGGTAAACATAGTTTTTATCCCCTTTCATAGTTGGCGGGGGACACTTGAATTAATAAACGATTTTGTCCCCTCGCTGTGCCCGGCGTGCGATTTCAGCGCGATCCTTCTTGCTGAGGTTGTGCACGTCGTTCTTCACGATTGCGGCGCTCTGTGCGGATGTGCCGTTTTCAAGGGGTCGGGAAGCCTTGCTCTGTATCTTGGCCACCATCTGCTGGCCGGCGCTCTGCGCGGCAGCTCTGGCGGTGTTGGCCTTGATTTCCTCCATGTGGATGATTTCATAAGCCTGCTGCATGGGTACTCGGGCTCTCAGCAGGTCGGTGAACTGCTTGTTCTGCGCCTCTGCTCTAAAGTCGAAAGAGGGGTAAACCTCCTTTACCTTCTCCGCGTCGGCGTACCACTGGTTCATCTGCTGCTGTGCCATCTGCTGTCCCTGCTGGCGCTGGCGGATAGCTCTAAGCTCCGCGTTCTCGCGCTCCAGCTTCTGCATGGCCTTGTACTGCTCCACTGTGAGGCCGGCCTTGTCGGCGGCTTCCTCCCAATAGGCGTCGTCCTGTTCGAGGGCTGCCTGGAGCTTTGCCATATCGCCGTCAGCGATGTTATAGCGCTGCATGAGCATGTCTATAACGGGCTTCTGTGCGCTCAGGCTGTTCTCCATGCCCTTCATGTCCCTAAAACGTCTGTTGAAGGCTTCCTGGAACGTCTCGGTGTACTGGTCCTTGTACTCTCCCTCGATGAGCTCGCGGAATGCCTGTCGCTTCGCTTCAAGGCTGTCCGAAGTGGGTACCACTCCGGTTTTGACCTTGCCCTGGTCCTTGTTCTCCCCGGCGTCGGGAGAAACGGAGCCGTCAGCAGCAGAGGTGGCCACCTCCTGCTTGCCGAAAACCACGTTGTCGTATTCGCCCGTTTTTCCGCGGCGGCTGCTTCCGCGGCTTCTCGTGTCAGCCTTTGGCAATGTGCCCGCGTCTACCTGCGCGGCGGTACCGCCATCACCGGCGGCTGCGCCTCCTGCCGCACCGTCAAACAGGTGCAGGTCGATGTCGAGCAAAATGGGGTTAGCGTGTCGCATGTTATCCATGCTCCTTTCAAAAATTCGCGGTCTCTTCCCGTGAGTCACCACCGGATGTGGATATGTTAATTTTCAGGTTATCGGGGTATTTGTTGGCTATCTGCATCAGCCCTATAACCGCCATTTCAAAGGCGGCGTCTACCTTCCCGCCGGCGCAGCTCACTATAGTCAGATAGCCGCTGTCCGTCTGGTAGCAGTAGTCGCTGGTCTCGTTGGCGTTGTTCTCCAAAAAGCCCAGCAGGGCGAAGCTAAGGGAGCTCACAGCCGCGCATACAATGTCCCGCCCGCAGTTGTCATAGTCGGCGTGGCCGGTAATGCGCAGCTTGTGGCCCTTTGAATTGAGTGTGTAATAGGCGCGTATCATCGGCTGTTCATGTCAGGCTTAGCCCTGGCCGCCAATCTCTCACCGTAGGCGGTCATATTCGCCATCTGTGCGTCCTTCTGTGCGCCGCCAAGGGTGTCACCCCCGCCTGCGCTGGGAGCGCCCATAGCGGGCATATTTCCGGCTCCAGCCTGTCCCTGCTCCATGCCGAGCACGTCCTTGCCGGTAAGGCCGTAGATAACGAGGCCCATCTTCTGCATCTGCTGCTGCATCTGCTGCATCATGTTGAGGAGGGTCTGGCCCTGCTGAATGCGTTCCTTGACCTTCTCCTTGCCGTCAAACTCCATGATTTCCAGTGCACCCATCACCTGCTCGGCCAGCTGAGGATTGAAGAAGCCCATCTGGAACATTTCCTTTGCCAGCTCGTTCTGGCTCAGTTTGGAGTAGGCGCTGCGCTTCTGAGGCTTAACTACCACGTCGAATACGGGCACGCGCACAGCGGGTCGGTAGCCGTTCTCCAGCTCCTGCCCGGGATATGCGGGCGGCAGCTCCTCGCCCTGGAGTCCTGCATTGGAGTAGCTGACGAACTGATACTTGCCATCGTCGCCGGTAATGCGGAAGCTGCGCTCCTCGTCGTAGAACTGGCGGATAAGCTCAATAGCCAGGTAGCACTCCTGGGTAAAGGAGCGGTAAGAGCTGGCTATCATGTCGCGGCTGGTCTTGTTGCCTGCCTCCTGCAGCGCTGCTATAGCCGCCGCAGCGGTAACGCCGCCGGAGCTGGAGCCCTGGGAAACGTCGCGGTTGGAGCTGGTCTCCTTGAGCTCATCAATCTTCATCTGCAGCACGTTTACGACATTACTGCCCACCTGCTGCACCTGGAGAGGCCGGATGTTGTCCGGGTCGCCATCGTAGTGGACGAGGGGCTTGGACCAGTCGAGGAACTCATCCTCGTTGATGCCGGCGCTCTTCTTGGCCATAAAGCGGGGCTTGGCGCTCATCATGCTGTTTTCCAGCATTACCTGGCTGAGCTTGTCAATGTAGAGCTGGGGGCTCTTCATGATGGCAATGTAGCCGAAGCCGGTAGGCGTGCCCTCCTCGGGGAAGAGCACGTCGAACTCGATGGGGTATCTGCCGTGCTCGTAGAAGCCGGCGGCAAAAGCGGGGTTATCCTCGCTGGAGAACAGCACCATATCGCCTACGAACTTGCAGTAATGCAGAATGGTGCGGCCCTTGCCGGCTCGCTTCTTGTAGTACCAGTCCACGACCACGCTCTTCTCGCTGGTGTCCACGTTGTCGTCGTATACGTATTCCTTCACGTCGATAATCTGGCCGCCCAGCTTGCCCTTCAGTTCGGGGTACTCCTGCTCCAGCAGGTCGTTGTCCCTCAGGCTCACAACGAAGAGGTTGCGGCTGTCCTGCAGGTCGGTGATGCCGGGCTCCCAGAATATGTTGAGAATGTCGATAAAGCGGATGTCTATGTCACCCAGGCCGTTCTCCAGCTCGTTGTTCCAGAAAACGCCCTTAGCCACTACGCCGTGCTTGAGCTTGTACCAGGCAGCCCTGTCGTAGGTCTGCTCGTACTCGTTGCGCTCGAATACCACGGGGAGAATGGAGCTGAGGGTGTCAGCGTCCGCCTCGTCCTTCTTTTCCCTGGGCAGCACGTTGGGCTCCGGGTAGTTGTCCATAACGTCCGCGTGCTTGTTGGCAAGGGAGTTAAACATCCATGCGCTGGTGGGCTCAGGTCTGGTCTCCCTGGGGTCCTGGGCAGCCTCAGCTGCGGCCTTGCTGCGGATAACCTCCCAATGGCGGAGCTTGAACCAGCGCTCTTCCTCTACAATGCGGTTCTCCAGGTTGGCCTTGCCCGCCTTGTAGTCCTTGAGGGTCTCCACGGCCTTCTCCAGTGCCTTCTTGTCAATAGCGGCCTTCATCACGTCATTGCGCATGGTGTTGCCGCTCTCGCCCTCCTGGGGCCTGCCCTGACGGCCAATGAGCTTCTGAGCCGCCAGCTGCAGGTAGTCCTTGGGGGTCTTGCCTCTGCTGTTGGGCTGGTTTACGTCCATAGCCCTGCCTCCTTAATCATGTAGCGCCGGCGGGGTGACACTTCCCGCATCTCCATATTGGCGGCGGCTGCCCGTTCCGCCCTCGGCGCTGCTTTAATACTTTCTGTAGAATGCGTAGGCGTCCACGCTGTTGTCCTCCGTGCTCAGCGGGTCGAATACCTTGGGCCTGCGTTCCTTCACGGGGATAGGTGCCATCGGGTTCGCCATGCAGATATAGCGGCTGGCGTCCGCAATATGGTCCTCCAGTTTCGTGTCCACGTCCTCCACCTTGTTCTCGTCATAGGTGAGAGAGGGTATTGTACGGATGAAACTGCGGCAGTTCTTGAATACGTACATCATCGGGATGCCGTTCTCATCAAATGCCAGTCGGTAGTGCATCTGCATCCAGCCGGGTATACGCTTGTGGTCTCCGGGTTCAAAGTACACGCCGTACTTCTCGCCGGTCTCCGCAATGCTCACGCCGTGGCTCTTCTCCCATATAGCGGGGTCTGCCACGCCCAGGATGTGCTTCCCCTTGAGCCAGCGGTGCTCGTCCTCTACGCGCTTGATTTCCTTGAATATCTCGTCAGGCGTCCACTTCACGCCCACGTCCGGCTCGTCCGGCACGCAGCCGTAGAGCTCAAGAATGTGGTATAGCCTACCGTCGTAGTCCACAGCCCACCAGGTAACGCTGAACGGCTTGGAATAACCGAAGTCAAAGCCTCGCCAAATGCGCCAGGAAGGCGGTATGTCGAAGGGCTCTATAACATGGGTCCACATTCTGTCCTCGTAGTGGGAGGGGTCGTCGGTAAACTCCTCGAATACCGCGCCGCCCTCTACACCCCAGTCACCCAGGCCTGCTACCTGGTATCGCTTGGGGTTATTGGCCTTCATGTCCTCAAACTTCTGCCTATCAGCCTCGTCCAGCCACTCGTTGCACAGATAGTTGGTGGTCTTAGCCAGGATGTTGTCACTGGGCGGAGCATCGAAGAAACGCTTCTTTATCCAATGGCTCTGCAGCCAGGGGTTAAACGTCAGTGTTATCTGCTTCCATAGCCCCGTCTCCGGCGGTATCTCGCCTCGTATGGACTCGTCCAGCATGTCGAAGTCGGCTTCGTTGTCCACCTCAAATGCCTCTTCCAGCCACAGCCAGCAGAGATAGCCCTTCGGTACCGCTATGGAGGTAATCTTCATGGGGTCGTCCAGGCCTCGGAAGTAAATGAGCTGCCCTGTGGGCTTGTATTTGGCGTATAGCGGGCTGGTAGTAAAGTCCCATAGGTGATATACCTTGAGCCTCTGTGCCGCCCACTTGAGGTCAGCAAAGCAGCTGTCGCGTATGGTGGCGAAAGTCTTACGCACTACCAGCGTGTTGGCATCCGGGTATTTCATCATGTGATAAATGAACCAGAGCGCCGTGGTCTTGCTCTTCTTGCTGGCTCGGCTGCCCTTGCACACTCGGTAGCGCCCTCGGAACTTCCAGAAGTCGCCGTAGCCTTTGCCTATCAAGTCCGGGAGGTATACGCGCTGAGTATCAGTCAGCAATCGCATCATCCCCCGCAAATATCACCGGCATCTGCTCAATCTTGCCCTCCAGGTCAATCGCCTGGGGAGCTTTCCCGTATACAGCCTCGAAGAAGAACTTCTCTATGTCCGCCCTTATCTTCACCGGAGTGTCCGGGTCGTCGGCAATAGCCCTCAGCTTGGCCGGCGCATCCTTCGCATACATCTCCAGCTCAGGCGGCTTCTTGGGTCTGCCGCTGGGGTTGCCGCTCTGGCCTTTTACGAAGCGTCCAGCTTTATCCCTGTTAGCAGGCTGCTTTTTCTCCTTAGCCACGCGCTCGCCCCCTTTGTTCCGGATATAAAAAACTCAGAGTTAAAAACTCTGAGAAATGCTCGTAGCTATGCTCTATATACCATGACCACGGCAGAGTTACTGGTTATTCCCCATAAATACGGGGTAAAATCCCCACATTTTCGGGGTAAGAATGCAAAAAGGGAAGAGCCTTCGCCCCTCCCTCTTGTCATTCGTAGTATGCCTTCAACTTCTTTATAACGCTGCCGCCGTAGTCATTCTCGCAAAGCTTGATGAACTCCATTACCGTGCGGCTGCCCTCCAGGTTCTCCAGTCCCCTGTCCCTGGCAAAGGCCATGCGCCCCATTTCGCAGGAGCCGGTGAGCCGATGGTGCCAGTCGAAAAAGTCCTTGTCCGGGTATACCTTGTCCTTTTTGTGGGCCTTCACGAACTCAGCTATGCGCTCTTCCTCGCTCATGTCGTCAAACATCTTCTCCAGCAGAGCGTCCCTGGCCGCCTTCAAAGTCTCCCCGTGCGCAAAGAGCCCGCCGCCTTTCGCTATCCAGCATTTCTCCAGCGTCAGGTCGCCCTTCACTATCGCGCCCCTGGCGCAGCTTCCCCGCACCTTTTCTATGACCGTCTGTACGCCGTCAATGTCGTATATGGTCAGCCCCTTTATAGATTTCAAGCCGTCGCCGTCGCCGTCGCCGTAGCCGTAGCCGTAGCCGTAGCCGGAGCCGTAGCCGTAGCCGGAGCCGTAGCCGTCGCCGGAGCCGTCGCCGGAGCCGTCGCCGGAGCCGTCGCCGTAGCCGGAGCCGGAGCCGTAGCCGTAGCCGTAGCCGTCGCCGGAGCCGTCGCCGGAGCCGTCGCCGTAGCCGGAGCCGGAGCCGTAGCCGTAGCCGTAGCCGTCAACTCTCAGGAACTCCTCTATCTTCTTTACATCTTCCATACGGGCACCCCGCTGAGAGACGCCGCTGCCATATCGCTGCAGCTATGTATTTCTATCGCATCCAGGATGGTTACCTCGCTCACGGGCATAGTCACCTTGTTGCCGTCGTAGGTCTTTACGCCCTCAGCTGCCAGCTGGCAGCACTCGGTTGCCCCGTTCCAGCGCCACAGTCTGCGTGCGTCGGCCATCTGTACCTCCTGGCCCTCACGCTTCACGATTTTGCCGAAGAACACTCCGCTGCTCTGTCCTCTTACGATGTAATACTTGCCTTCCATTTTGTTTTTCCTCCTGTTTAATAAAATCTTGATTGTTTACCTTGTAGGCTTCGCCCCTCTGAGGAGAAGCTGGCGCGTAGCGCCTGATGAGGGGCAATACCCCGTTACTTCATCATGTCGCATATAAACGCCATATTGCAGGCCATGTGCTTGTAGTGCTCTATGCCGCTCTCCTCGTCCTTGGAGTTGTGGTCCTCCAGGAATGCCAGCAAATGCCGCAGCAGAGCGTTTATGTACCGGCGGAGCTCCACGGTTTTCCAGTTGTCCGGGTCTCCGTACTTGGCGTTGCCGTACATTCTCACCTGGGCTATGTCTCGCACTATCTGCCAGGGCGTCAGGTCCAGCTCCAGCTTGCCAGCATCGGCCTTAGCCTCCCGGGGAGCCTCGGTCTTGTACTCTACGTACTCACGCGCCCAGCACTCTTCGCAGCCGTGGCCAGCGCAGAAACTTATTGAGCGTTCTCGGCTCTCGAGGCCGTAGTGATATGGGCAGCTTTTCGCACTTTTTCCGCTCGCCGCCATCGGCAGCCCCATCTCTTTCGCCTTTTCTAACAGTGTCATAGTCATTCCTCCTCTACGCAGCACAGCCACGCCAGGCTCACGTTCAGTGCCTTAGCCAGCGCCATCGCGTTGCCCATAGAGGGCGATTTGTCCTTCACCTCGTAGTAGCTGATGGTCTTGGGGTTCACTCCGCTTTTCTCACTCAGCTCTATCTGCTGCAGATTGGCCGCAAGGCGTGCCTCTCTCAATCGGCTGCCGAATGTGGGCTTTTTGGGCTTTTCGGGTGCCTTCTCGTCGACGACCCTGCCAGCCAGAGCCTCTTTGAGGGTCTTTTCGTAGAGCTCCTTGTAGGTGTCAAGCAAGGTCGTCAGCTTCAGGTTCTCCCGCTTCAGCTCGTCCACTTCCTCCTGGCTCACGCCGTAGCCGGGTTCGCTCTCGGTTGCCGCCATCGTCTCCGTCAGCTCGCCCAGGCGGCTGATGCCCAGGTGATAGCTCACCGCGCTCTTTACCCTTTTCATCTCCACGTCGTTGCACTTGCCCACCAGGTCGCGCACTCTTGTTATGTCCACGGTGTAGATGTGCTCGCACTTGGCCCAGCTCAGCGTGCCGGTGCTGCGTATAGTCACATGGGTGGGGAGAACGTGGTGGCTCTGCACCGAGGTCAGGTATACCACGGTCACGCATCCCGATTTATCTGTGGAGGGTGAAAGAATTATGCCGGGTCTGTTCTTGGCCATCTCATGGCCGAAGCTGTACGGCACGTCAATATAGCGGATGTCTCCGCGCTTAATCTCACTCATAGTTATACCTCACTTTCTGTTCTGCGCCTTCTTGCGCTCATTCTGCACCCTGGAGTTGTTCTGTGTCTGGCACTTCGAGGAGCAATATAGCCTCTTGCCCTCCGCCGGGAACTTCTTGCCGCAGAACTTGCATACCCGCATTTCCCTGTTGGCCTTCGCCTTCTCGTTCCTGGCCTTCCTCTGGTCTCGCCACGCTGCATCCGCGCAGGCCTTGGAGCAATACCTGGAGCGCTTCACGCCCTTGTACCATTTGCCGCAGCGCTGGCACTCCAGGGTAACCTTCTCCGCCAGTATAGGCGTCCTGGGCTTGCCCCTTTTGTATGCGCCGGGCGGCTCGTCGGAGACGTAGCGCCATTGGTAGCCGTAGGCGGATTTGCTGTTCACGCAGTTGCAAGCGGCCTGTATGGTGTGGGCATATCCGCCCAGGTGTTCCGCCGCCAGGGTAGCATTGTCGTAGCAGGCCAGGAAGTTGCCCGCCATGTCGTAGCAGTTTACCGGCTCGCCTATGTGCGAACCTCTTCTCTTCTTGGGCGTCACCAGCTGCTCCCGTATCTCCTTGATAGGCGGTAGCTTCGCCTTACCGGTGCTCAGCGCCTGCACATACTTGCCATAGCTCATGCCGTTCATTCTCGCCGCTATGACCATTTCCGATATAGTCAGTGTCATGCCTTATTTACCTCTCTATATCTTTCTCGATATATTTTTCGTCGCTTATATCTTTGTTGATATATTTTGCCTTTTTGCATTCATGCCGGAAGTACAGCGCCAACAAGCCATAGCCGATTACCAATATAGTGAGGACGATTGCAAACTCTCTCATACCGCCGCACCTCAACATACCCGCATCCATACGGGCGCTATAAGCACCAGCGCGAAGAGGATAACGAACAGCAGCACCGTGATTTTCGCAAGCTTATCGTTCATGCTTCAGTTCCTCCACCATCGCCGCAATCTCCGGCCTGGCCTCTGCCATCAGCTCGTCCCACTCGCCCTCGTAGCAGTAGGTTGTTTCCTCCCTCCCGCCCGCCAGGCGCTCTATATAGCCCTGCAGCAGGGGAAAATCCTTCTCGTAGCAGTGGAAGCTGTTGGCCCTGTGGGTGTAGCTGCCCACCGGCACGCCCAGCTCGTCGGCAATGCGCTTCTGCAGCATAATGAGCGCAAAAGCGTTCATAAAGGCCGCCTTGCAGGCGTCGTTGGAGCGGAACAGCACCTTGCCGTGGAGCTTACCATCCCTGATAAAATACTGGATGTTCTGCAGGCAGGCGGGGTCGTCGCTGCCCAGGTCTCTGCCCCAATCCCGAACGTCTATAACTGCCCTGCGGCTGTCGGGGTTGCGGCGCAGCTCGGCAATTACAAGTGGTATCTGTGCCGCCATGCGCTGATGGTAGGTGTATGGCCAGTTGCCGCGCTCTACCTCAAAGTCCAGGATGCCGTCCAGCATCTCCTGGCGGTACTGCTCCAGCTCCCTGGGCCCGCCAATAAACAGCCTGCTTATCATGGGCTCAGCCAGGGGCTCCTCCACCACCATCGTCATGGCCAGTTCCGTCTGGCTCGTGTTGTAGTCCGGGCAGGGTACGTTCTCGCCGTGTAAATCCAGCCCCTTCATCGCCTCATGGTACGCCTCGGGCAGCGTGCGCCCGTATGCTCCTACTTCTTTCATTTCAGCTCAGCTCCTATCTCGTCTTTCAGTACCTTCTTCAGGTCCGCTATCGTGATGTAGCCCTTACTAAAGCTCTCGGCCACGTCGTTCACTTCCGTCCATATCCGCCGCAGGTCCTCCAGCTCCATGCCTTCCTTATCCCGGAGGACGGTGAAGATAACAGCCCAGGCAAATTCAATAGCCTCGCGGGTCCCCTGCTTCTTCGCCCTCTCCACGTCCGCCATCGTCGCCGGCCTCTTGTTCGGGTTCTTCTTCGCCTTCTTGTTACCCATCCTCAGCCCCTCCGTTCTCCGCAACTACGTTTTATTTCCACCGTGCAGATGGTGTCGTTTCTCGAACCGCCATGCGGTACAAGTAACACTTTTGTCATCTCAAAACCCCTACTTTTTCCGAGCCCCATCGAGTTCCAGCCAAAACAAAGCACCTTGCCGCCAGGTTTGAGTATTCTTGCAATCTCGTTTTTAGAGTCGCTCCAAAAGGTCATTCTTCCGTCCCACTTAATCCCGCCGGATATACCTTCGTAACACTCTTTCACCTGCCTTTGAGAGTAAGGAGGGTCGTAGAGCACTCCATCCACAGAACAATCCTCGAACATTTCGAGAAAATCCATAGCGTCCATGTGGTAATCAGTGCGACGTTCAGGGTTCAGGTCATTGGTTATGCTTGCAGGGCTCATTTCTCCCGCGAAGGGGTCTATCCACAGCCCTTCTGTTACCTCCTGCCTCAAGAGCTCGGCAATCGGTTTTATTGCAAACGTCCATTTATTAGGCATAGCCCATTTTCTTTCTATAACTATCAGGTCAGCCATCCTCGGCCCCTCCCATCGGTGTAATGGTTATCTCTACCCTGGGATTACCCTTGTCATAGAGCACCCGGCTGCCGTCGTGGCCTGCCACTATGCGGGAGTTGTCGTCGGCCAGTACGTGGGCCTTTACCAGGATGTCGCAGGTGGCTTCCAGGAGGTTGTTCAGGTCCACCGCCCGCGCCGTTCCCATGTAGTAAAGGCACTTCACGTTTACCGGCTGCTCTATGGGGTTCTCCCTCCGGCACCGAAGCTGCCATAAGGCGGCAGCCTCGTATTTCTCGAATGCCTCGCTGGGCATTACGAAGGGGATTTTCCCCTTCTTGCATACCGGGCAGCGCCCTCCTTTGTAGAGGATGCGCGGACTGTTCTTCTTTGTGCGGGGGTCTCCGGGT
>JAEIGA010000989.1_pt1 | contig 42804 bp, 59 predicted proteins | sample 9270691 | NCBI WGS metagenome assembly JAEIGA01 (sample SAMN17057246, study PRJNA624740) | gut metagenome | biome: biome; isolation source: fecal sample | host: Bos grunniens | place: China: Xizang | collected 2019 | reverse complement strand
CCGTAAGCTCGCTCAAAAGTACGGCGTAAACGCCACAACAATTGCTAAGAAGGCGAGTAAAGAGGACTGGGTATCTCAACGCCAACAGCAGGCAAGCAGGACGCTATCAAAAACGCTAACAGCTGTTAGCAATAGAGAAGTGGATAGGGCAACACGCTTGCAGAATGTGGCGGATAAGCTTCTGGACAAAATCGAGCAAGCGGTTGATCGCTACGCTATGGAAGAGATCTTCGTAGACAGACAATCGCTCAAGCAGATCACCGGTGCTTTGAAGGATATCAAGGAGATCCAGATGATCCGCTCTGAGGCTGATTTGAGAGAGCAGGAAGCTCGCATTGCTAAGCTGAGAAGAGAAGCAGAGCGTGAGGAAGAGAACAAGGACATCCGCGTTGTGATCGCTCCTGAAGCGGAGGAGTACAGCGAATGAAAGAGATGCGCATTGATCCTCCCAACGAAAAGCAGAAGCTGTTCCTCAAGGCAAAGGCGAAACACATTGGATTCGGCGGTGCGCGAGGCGGCGGTAAGAGCTGGAGCGTTAGAACAAAAGCCAAGCTGCTGTCTCAGCGCTATCCCGGTATCCGCATTCTGATCGTGCGCCGTACATACCCTGAGCTTATCAACAACCACATCAACATCCTGCGCAAAGATCTGCTGGGAATTGCCGTATACAACGACAAGGACAAGGTGCTGAAGTTTGGCAACGGCAGCACCATCAACTTCACCTACTGCGACAAGGACAAAGACTTGGACCGCCTACAAGGTCAGGAGTACGACATCATCTTCTTGGACGAGGCAACTCAGCTGAGCGAGCATCAGATGAAGACCATCACCGCTTGCTTGCGTGGTGTCAATGATTTCCCCAAGCGTGTGTACTACACCTGTAACCCCGGTGGCCAAGGTCACCAGTACATCAAGCGCATCTTCATCGACAAGCGCTATGAGTCCGGCGAAGATCCTGACGACTACATCTTCATTCAAAGCTTGGTGGGCGACAACAAAGCGCTGATGGCAAGCCAGCCTGATTACATCAAGCAGCTGGAGGCATTGCCACCCAAGCTGCGTGAGGCGTGGCTGTATGGTTCTTGGGACATCTTCGAAGGACAGTTCTTTGAGGACTTTGTCGATCGTCCTGAGCATTACAGAGACCGACAGTACACACACGTCATTGACCCGTTCGAAGTGCCGAGCGACTGGAAGATCTACCGCAGCTTCGACTGGGGCTACGCAAAACCCTTTTCCTGCGGCTGGTGGGCAATCGACCATGATGGTGTTGCCTACCGCATCTTGGAGCTGTATGGCTGTACCAAAACGCCCAATGAAGGTGTGAAGTGGACTCCTGACAAGGTGTTCAGCAAGATCCACGAGATCGAGAGCGAGCACCGATGGCTGAAGGATAAGAAGATCATCGGCATTGCAGACCCTGCCATCTGGGACGCAGAGACAGGCGAGAGCATTGCAGAGGTGGCATCACGACACTATGTGCATTTCGGCAAGGGCGACAACAAGCGTATTCCGGGATGGATGCAGGTGCACTACCGACTTGCCTTTGATGAGAACGGATTCCCCATGATGTACATCTTCAGCAACTGTAAAGCATTCATCCGCACCATTCCTACGCTGCTCTATGACGAGCATAAGCCAGAGGATCTGGAGACGGAAGGCGAAGACCACGTAGCTGACGAGGTACGTTATTTCTGTATGTCGAGACCCATCAAGCCTCGCATGGCAGCGGAGCGTGACGAGTACCTCGACAACCCAATGCATATCTTCCTCGACATCCCCAAGGCGGATGTGATGGCGAAAGCCAAAAGGCCGAGGATGGAAATTATAGGAGGAGAGTAAATGGAAGAGAGACTGAACGAAATGCAGGCCGATGCTATCGTGCCTATCGCAGAACCTATGAATGGCTTCCGCGTGTTGGAGCATCAGGTCGGCGAAGAGCAGATTAAAGAAGCCAACAAGATCCTGCAGAAGTATAAACAGGGCAAGGCCAATCTGGAAAAGCGCATCATCGAGAACGCTCAGTGGTACAAGCTGCGCCACTGGGAGTGCATGAGAGACAAGAAGGAAGCTGTACAGCCCACCAGTGGCTGGTTGCTGAACGCCATTTTGAACAAGCATGGCGACGCAATGGATAACTATCCCAGCCCCAACGTACTGCCTCGCGAGCAGGGCGATCAGGCTGAGGCTAAGATGCTCAGCGACATCATCCCTGTGATCCTTGAGCAGAACGACTTTGAGGAAACCTACGACAATGTGATGGACTACAAGCTGAAGTCCGGCACCGGCGTTTATGGCGTGTTCTGGGATGCCTCCAAGCTGAATGGTCTGGGCGACATCTCCATCTTGAAGGTAGACCTGATCAACCTGTTTTGGGAGCCGGGTATCACCGACATCCAGAAGTCCAAGCATCTGTTCCATGTAGAGCTGGCAGACAACGACCTGCTGGAGCAGCAGTATCCTCAGTTGCACGGCAAGCTTGGCACCTCCACCATCGACCTGACCAAGTATGTGTTTGACGACACCGTGGACACCTCTGAGAAGAGTGCTGTGGTTGACTGGTACTACAAGAAGAAGCAGAACGGCAAGACCGTGCTGCACTACTGCAAGTATTGCAACGATGTGGTGCTGTTCGCCTCTGAGAACGAGATGCAGCCTGTGGTAGACGAGATGGGCATGGTCATCCGTGAGGCTATGGCTGACACGGGTTGGTACAACCACGGTATGTATCCCTTTGTGTTCGACCCTCTGTTTAGTACGGAAGGAACTCCTTGCGGTTTCGGCTATGTGGACATCGGCAAGAGCACGCAAGAATTCATCGACAGAGGCAATCAGGCCATCATGGAAAATATGCTGGCGAACACCAAGCCTCGCTACTTTATCCGCAATGACGGATCTGTCAACGAGGATGAATACAGAGACCTTACGAAGGACTTTATCCATGTGGACACCAACCTTGGTCAGGACTCTATTCTGCCTGTACAGGGCAAGCCTTTGAACGACGTGTACGTCAAGGTCATTCAGGACAAGATTGACGAGCTGAAAGAGACCACGGGTAACCGCGACATCTCCACGGGCGGCACTACTTCCGGCGTTACCGCTGCATCTGCCATCGCTGCTATGCAGGAGGCTGGCAGTAAGCTGAGCCGAGACAGCAACAAGGCAAGCTATCGTGCATTCCGCAAGGTAGTGCTGATGGTCATTGAGCTGATCCGTCAGTTCTACGATATGCCTCGCTGCTTCCGCATCATGGGTGCGAACGGCGCAGCTCAGTTCATCGAGTATTCCAACGCCAACATCCAGCCTCAGCATCAGGGCATCGAGATGGGCGTGGACATGGGCTACAGACTGCCCCTGTTTGATGTGGAGATCACCGCACAGAAGCAGAGTCCCTACAGCAAGATGAGCCAGAACGAGCTGGCATTGCAGTTCTACAGCGCAGGCTTCTTCAATCCTCAGCTGAGCGATCAGGCGCTGGCATGCTTGGATATGATGGACTTCGACAGAAAAGAGTCTATCATGCAGAAGATCGCACAGAACGGCATGATGTTCAAAATGATGATGATGCAGCAGGCGGCTATGATGCCCGGCGCTGCACCTGCCGCTGAAGAAGGCGGCGCAGCCAAGACTGTGGAAAAGACCGAGGCTCTTGGTGGCGAAGGTGGCGGTGAGGCTACCAACACCAAGAAGGCTCGTCAGCGTGTCGCTGATTCCACTTCGCCTGTATAAGGAGGAGCTATGATCAGAGCGGCATTCTACACCGACAAGAGCAGCGGCAGCATCACCCTGAAGGTCACAGGCCACGCAGGAGCGGCGAATAAAGGGCAGGACATCGTGTGTGCCTCTGCCTCTATTCTCGCCTACATGGTGGCACAGACGCTTGAGTATATGCATGCTGAGGGCGGCTTGCGTAAAAAGCCTCGCATCGAGTTCGCAGACGGCGATGCTACCATTGTCGCTAAGCCCAAGAACGAGAGCTACACCGAGGCTCTGCACACATTCTTCGTAGCGCAAGTGGGTTATGCGCTGCTTGCGCACAACTATCCACAGTACGTGGAGCTGAAATCGTTTAAGCTGACCGAATAAGGTCGTTTAGAGGAGTCGTCCACCTTACGGACAGACATGGGAAGTCCACCTTACGGACGAAAGGAGCAATCCTATGATTGACAATACTATCCTGAAGCTCGACTTGCAGTTCTTCGCTGAAGGCGCAGGTGGTGGCACCGGAGCTGATGGAGCAACGGGCGTAACTGGGGCGGACGCCGCGTCCCAAGACAAGGGCGATAAAGGTTCTCTGGCTGATGTCAAGTACGGCATTCAGCGTGAGAGCGCACCTGCCGCCGAGGTGCAGGAAGAAGTAGCAGCACCTACCGACAGAAGTGCTGAGTTCGAAAAACTCATCCGCGGCGAGTTTAAAGACCAGTACAACCAGAAGGTGCAGGATACCATTCAGAAGCGACTGAAGGGTACGCAGGAGACTGTAGACAAGTTCAACTCCATGACTCCCATGCTGGAGATGCTGTCTCGCAAGTACGGCGTTGATTCCACAGACATTGCCGCATTGAGCAAGGCAATCGAGGAAGACGACTCCTACTATGAAGACGAGGCAATGGAGAAGGGTGTCACAGTCCAGCAGCTGAAAGAGATCCGCAAGATGGAGAAGGAAAACGCAGAACTGAAGCGCCAGATGCAGGAAAAGGCTAACAAGGAAAACGCTTCCAAGCTTTACGCCGCATGGATGGACCAGTCTGAAAAGGCAAAGGCCGTGTATCCTTCCTTTGATCTCAACGCTGAAATGCAGAACCCCCAGTTTGTCAACCTGCTGAAGAGCAACGTGGATGTTCGTACTGCCTATGAGGTGATCCATAAGGACGAAATCATTCCGGCAGCGATGCAGTTCACAGCACAGCAGACGAAGAGCAAGCTGGCCAAGAGCATTGCCGCAGGCAGTGCAAGACCTGCTGAGAATGGTATTTCCTCCCAGAGTGCTGCAAGAGTTAAGAGCGATGTGTCCCAGCTCTCCAAGGCTGATAGAGACGAGATCTATCGGCGTGCACAGAGAGGAGAAAAAATCAGTTTCGGCTAAGCCGGAATCTCCTCTCATCGTTTAACTATGAAAGGAGAAAATTACTATGTTCGATATCATTAACCTGCAGCTGTTTGCTGAGGTACAGACCACCATGCTGGAAGGTCTGTCCGTTGAAAACAAGACCTACTATGACATGACCCTGATCGACGAGGCTTCCGCCGCTCTGGTTCATGACCAGTTCGCCCAGAAGCGTGACATCCCCAAGAACGGCGGCAAGCAGATCGAGTTCCGCAAGTTCGCATCCCTGCCCAAGGCTATGACTCCCCTGACTGAAGGTGTCACCCCTGACGGCAAGAGCCTGAACGTGACCGCCATCACCGCTGAGGTGTCTCAGTACGGCGATTTCATCACCATGTCTGATGTTCTGGACCTGACCGCTATCGACCCCATCATCGTGGAAGCTACCAAGATTCTGGGTCGTCAGGCTGGCCTGACTCTGGACACCGTGACCCGTAACGCTCTGCAGTCCGGCACCAACGTGTCCTACTGCGAAAAGGGCGACGGCTCTGCCGTTACCTCCCGTGCAGGTCTGGACAACACCTGCCAGCTGACTGTTAAGGCCATCCAGAAGGCCGTTGCCAAGCTGAAGGGTCAGAACGCTCCTGCCATCAACGGCAAGTATGTAGCTATCATCCATCCCTATGCCGCTTACTCCCTGATGCGCGATCCTGAGTGGATTGACGCTCACAAGTATGCCAACCCCACCAACCTGTATGCCGGTGAAATCGGCGAGATCGCAGGCGTTCGCTTCGTGGAGACCACCGAGGCTAAGGTGTACGCTGGCGGCGTGTTCGCTACCCTGATCATGGGTGCCAACGCTTATGGTACTACCGAGATCACTGGCGGCGGTCTGGAGACCATCGTGAAGCCCAAGGGTTCTGCCGGTACTGCTGACCCCCTGAACCAGCGCTCCAGCGTGGGTTGGAAGGGCATGAAGACCGCTGAGATCCTGATCGACAACTACATTGTCCGTCTGGAGAGCAAGGTCGCTGACTTCGCAGACACTGCTGAAAACTAATCACTAATGGGGGAGGGGGTTCTCCCCTCCCCTACGCCATTAAGGAGGAAAAACAATGGCTGAAATGAACAAGGCTCCTGCTAAGGAAGCCAAGGAAAAAATGGTTACCATCAAGATTCCCCGTGTAAAGAAAGACCAGCCTGACACCTTCGTGAGTGTCAACGAAAGAACTTGGCAGATCAAGCCGGGTGTAGAAGTAGAAGTCCCTGCGTGTGTAGCAGAGGTTCTGCAGCATAGAGAAGAGATGCTGGAGAAGATCATGGAGTTCGAGGAAGCACACGCCAACTAAAACTGAAATCAAAATGGGGGGCGCAACGCTCCCCATTTACTGAATGGAGGGATAAATATGACTATCAATGAAGCTATTCGCAGAATCGACATGATGAAGCCGAATAGCTACTCCAACGAAGACAAGATTGCTTGGCTGAGCAAGCTTGATGGCGCTGTCAAGGCGGAAATCATCGACACCCATGAAGACGGAGAACACATCGTGTTTGAAGGCTACGATGAGAACACGCCCAAGGACACCGAGCTGCTGATCTGCGCTCCCTATGACGACATCTACCTGTACTGGCTGGAGTCTCGCATTGACTACTACAACGGCGAATACGGACGCTACAACAACACGGTGACCACTTACAACTCCGCTTATTCCGCCTACGAACGTTTCTACAACAGAGCGCATATGCCCAAGGGCGAAAAGCTGAAGTTTTTCTAAGGGGGGAGTTTCATGAGATATCCCACGCTTACAGAGCAGGAAACCTCGCGTCAGATGATCGATGTGTTCAGTGGCTACAACCACAACCTTCGCATTCAGGACGGCGAGTTCTACGACATGAAGAACCTGTCTCCTGCTTACTATCCTGTACTTTCCCCCAGAGACGGAAGAACCACCTATGATACGCCCACCAACGTGCAGGGCATCATCGCAAAAGACGCATTGTGCTATGTGGACGGCGCTTATTTCGTGATGAACGAATACCGCATTGACATGGGTCTGTCTACTAAGGAAGAGGACTGCCCCAAGACTCTGGTGTCTATGGGCGCTTACGTCATCATCCTGCCGGACAAAAAGTGGATCAACACGCTCGATCTTAGCGACCACGGCGACATCGAGAACATTTTCACCTCTTCGTCTACTGTCACGTTTGAGATGTGCAACGTCAGCGGCGACCTGTACACGGGTGCAACGGCTTCTCCTAACGAGCCTGAAGATCCTGCCAACATGGAGCTGTGGATTGACACCTCGTCTACGCCTCACACGCTTAAGCAGTATTCTACGTCAAGCGCTATGTGGGTGAGCATTGCGACTACCTATGTGAAGATTTACAGCACGGGCATTGGCAAGAACTTTGCACAGTATGACGGCGTGACCATCTCCGGCATCGAGAAGGCTGTCGCAGCTGACTTGAACGGCTCTGCTATCATCTGGGAAAAGGGCGATGACTTTATCGTTGTGGTCGGCATTCTGGACGAGAGAATCGAGCAGACCCCTGAAGAAGGCGCTATCACCATTGAACGCCTGATGCCCAATCTGGACTATGTAACCGAAGCAGGCAACCGACTGTGGGGCTGCAAGTACGGAGTGGCTGTCAACGGCGAAGTGGTGAACGAGATCTACGCTTCGAAGCTGGGCGACTTTAAGAACTGGAACTGCTTCATGGGCATCTCCACCGACAGCTGGGTTGGCTCTGTTGGTACGGACGGCCAGTTCACCGGTGCTATCACCCATCTGGGCTATCCTGTGTTTTTCAAAGAGAACCGCTTGCACAAGGTATACATCAGCTCGACTGGCGCTCACCAGATCCAAGACACCGCATGCCGTGGTGTACAGAAGGGTTGCGACAAAAGCTTGTCCATCGTCAACGAGGTGCTGTACTACAAGTCTCGCAAGGCCGTTTGCGCCTATGATGGTTCTCTGCCTGTCGAGGTGTCTGCTGCGCTTGGTGATGTGCAGTACAAGGACGCTGTGGCAGGCGGCATCGGCAACTATTACTACATCTCCATGAAGGATAGCGCCGATGTGAGCCACATGTTCTGCTACGACACCGCAAGAGGCATCTGGTACAAGGAAGACAACACGCAGGCAGATGCGTTTGCCGTGTGCGATGATCAGCTGTACTACATCGACCACGCCGATGGTTACATTAAGACCGTGTCCGGCGGCGAAGGTAATGTGGACTGGATGGCTGAGACTGGTTTGATCGGCATTACCTACCCTGACCAGAAGTACATCTCCAGACTGCTTCTGCGCATGTCTATGGACATTGGATCTACGCTGAGCATCTACGCACAGTACGACTCCGTTGGTGACTGGGAGCGAGTAGGTGAGATCGCAGGCACGTCCACCAGAAGCTTCCTGATTCCCATCCGCACCAAGCGCTGCGACCATATGCGTCTGCGGCTGGAAGGTACTGGCGTGACGAAGGTCTACTCCATCACCAAGACTATCGAGCAGGGGAGTGATATTTCTTGATTGATATCAGATACCCCAACATCACCGGAGCAAACGAGGCTGCGCAGCTGGTTCAAGTGAAGAGCTATCTGCACCAGTTGGTAGAGCAGCTGAACATTGCGCTGAAGGATGTGGAAAACACCGCAGCGGCTGTAACTGTTGCAAAGCCTGCGTCCGTAGTCAAAGCGGAGAAGGACAACGAAGCGCAAAGCACCTTCAGCTCCATCAAAGCGCTGATCATCAAGTCGGCCGACATTGTCCAAGCTTACTACGATGAGATCAACTACCGCATGCAGAGCGTGTATGTCGCACAGTCTGACTACGGCGAGTATGTAGAGAAGACGGATAAACGCATTACAGAAACTGCCACGCAGACAACGGAAGCTATTACCGATGTAAGAGCAATCCAAAGCAAAGTCGATGAGATCAATGACATGCTGATCGAGACGGACGGCTATATCAAGAGAGGCATTATTGATGAGAAGGACGGCGTTCCCATTATCGGCATTGAGATTGGCCAGACCGTAGAGAAGGACGGCAAGAGCGACTTTTCCAAGTACGCTCGCTTCACCTCTGATAAGCTGTCGTTTTACGACCAAGGCGGCAACGAGGTAGCTTACATCAGCGATGATACGCTGCACATCACAAACGTGGAGATCAAGAGCGAGACTGGAGATTCCACCTTCCAGCTTGGCGGCTTTAGAGACGAAGCACGAAATGACGGCAGCGTAATTACAAGATGGGTAGGTGTGTGATATGGCAACAAGTGGAAAGATCAACGGCTCTCCTGCACAATCTTATCCGGGGCTTTATGCATACTGGGCTGATTGGAAGCTCAATAGCTCCAGCATTGATAAAAACACATCCAATATCACGGTGTGGTTGCGCCTCCAGCGTGTTGATGGCTCTAACGCTGGTGCTTATGCTCTGGATGTTAAGCCGAGCGTAAGTCTTAGTGTAGGCGGCGCTGCAAAAACGCCGAGCATTGCGTACATTGACACGCGAAACAAAGTGGTCTGCACATTTGCAACGTGGACTGGTGACGTAAAGCACAACGCCGACGGCACGCTGAACTGTCCCATTTCGGCAAGCTTTACCCATTACGGAAGTAGTACGCTGACTGGCGGCTCTTTGAACGGCACTGCGGTGCTCGACACCATTCCGCAGGCTGCTACCATCGACTCCGTTGCCTGCGATTCCAGCTACTTTACCGGAAAGATTACCTACAAGTACACGCCCAAGTCTACTGCGCTTTACACCAAGTGCGAGATCCGCATTAAAGACACCACAGTAAGGACGATTGACATTGGCAGCAAAACCGCAGCACAGCAGACTGGTGATGTTACATTCACCGATAGCGAGCTGCAAACGATCTACAGCAATGTGGTGGCTGATCCTGCCAAGGGTGCTTTGGTATTTTCCTTTAAGACCTATTCTGACTCTGCGTACAAGACTCAGGTTGGCGAAGAGAAAACGTATCCCATTGAGTTGTATGTGCCGCAGGATGAGTCCACAAAGCCCACAGCAAGCATCTCTGTACTGCCTGTTAGCTCGTTGCCGAGTGCGTTCGATGGCCTGTACATTCAGGGCAAAACGAAGGTGGAGGCAACCCTGAGCGCATCCGCTAAATTTGGCGCTGACGTTAAGTCGAGCGGCGTGACTGTTGGAGGCAAAGCTTGTACCGCTGAAGGCAACGTGTACACATCTGAGTTCCTACAGAATTACGGAACTGTCGAGGTCGTTGGCAGCGTTACGGATACAAGAGGTTTTACCAACAGCGCATCTAAGCAGATTGAGGTAATTGCGTATGGCAACCCCAAGGTGCTGAAGGTGTCTGCCGAAAGAAGTGACGGCAACGGCAATGCCGATCCTTCCGGCACAAGTCTGCTGATCTCCGCAGAGCGCAGCTACAGCCCTGTCGTGAGCGGCAATGTGCAAAAGAACTTCTGCGAGATCCAATACATGGTAAAGCGGTCTGGCGGCGAAGACGGAGAGTGGAAGACGCTTCTTGCGAAAGCCACGGCAGGAGACACCGTCAAAGCCGAGGTTGAGAAGGGCGCTATCTCTGTTGAAAGCACCTATGTTGTGCAGGTTCGTGCTGTCGATGACATGGGCTTTGCTTCCCCTGAGTCTACGATCAGCGTGCCGACGGACAAGGTGTATATGCACCGCTCCCAGAATGCGCTTGGCTTGGGCAAGTACGCAGAAGTGGAAGGTCTGGACATCGACTGGCCTGTGCAGATGAACGGCAACCGAGTTACTGGATTGCCTGACCCTACCGAAGACACCGATGCTGTTCCGTGGGGAAAGGTTAACGGCAGTTTTGCACCGAGCAGCCATGTAAATGATAAGAACAATCCTCACGGTGTTACTGCCGAGCAAATTGGAGCAGCACCGAGCGGTTATGGCTACGGCGGAAGCGCAATTCTTGTTCGGCACGGCGATATTCTTAAAACTGAAGCGGAAGTAGATGCAGAGCTGTCCGTTATCTATGACGCGATGGAATCTGGCGAGACCAAAATGCTGACCTACCAAGGATGGCCCAGTCCGTCTGACTGGCGATGGTTTTGCATCCTGACCAGATCTTCCGCAAACAACGGGTCTATGATTGCGACTTCTGCATATTGCAGTGGCACAAACATCATCAAGGCCAAATATAATGGCTCGTGGATGCCTGCCGAGTGGGAATGTCCGCCCATGGAATCTGGTGTAGAGTATCGTACCGCCGAGCGCTTCTACGGCAAGCCTGTATACAAGCGTGTGCTGCATGTTGGATATCTGAGTGCAGGAGTTAACTCGTTCAATCATGGCATTGCCAATATCGATGAGTGTGTCGGTATTGATATGATCAACGAAGGCTTCGGTCTGTTTACCGCCCATTGCGACGCTGAGTTCTCGCAGACTGGTATCTATCTCAATATGCCGTGGGCGGCTGGTGCTGTTAAGCTTATTTTGGCTTACACCAAGAACTGATAAGGGGGTTCTACGATGAAGCGAATTAAATACGAATATTTGCTTTGGGAGCGCAATGACGGCACCGAAGAATCTCCTGACATTCAACAGTACTTTATCACCAAAGACTTCCTGTATAGCGAAGACTCGTTTGCCGCAGCAGAACGCGAAGCCTACAACGGCGTGTATGAGATCTACGACGACGGCAAGACGGAAGCCGAAATGCAGACACCTGAACAGCGCATTGCAGAACTGGAAGAAGCGCTTGATCTCCTGCTGACGGGGGTGACGGAATGAAGCCTGAGCTGAGAGAAAAGATTCTGGCTTACAACCGCGCCGCCGCTCAGCGGCAGGAGAAGGCAGATGACATGGATGTAATTATCCGCGCTTTTTTACGCTTACCTCCGGGTCAGCTTAAAAAAATTTTGACAGAAGAAGTAATGGCCGTTCTTGCTAAGTACGGCGTTACTTGAGAAAGGAGAATGCAATATGGCCTATACTTACAAACCCTACGAAGAGAGCGAAGCTGTAAAGCAGGCTAAAGCAAATCTGGAAGCACAGGCGGCTAAGAAGCCTACCGAGTACACCAGCAACTGGCAGACTCAGCTGAACGAGACGCTGAACCAGATCCAGAACCGCAAGCCCTTCACCTACGACCTAAACGCCGATGCACTCTATCAGCAGTACAAGGACATGTACACCACGCAGGGCAAGATGGCTATGATGGACACTATGGGTCAGGCTGCGGCGCTTACTGGCGGCTATGGCAGCTCCTACGGCCAGAACGTTGGTCAGCAGGCATATCATGGTTACCTTCAGGAACTCAACAACGTTGTGCCTGAGCTGTATGGCTTGGCTCTCGACCAGTACAACCAGAAGGGCAACGACCTGCTGAATATGTACGGTCTGCTGAGCGATCAGGAAGCACAGGACTACGGCAGGTGGCAGGATCTGCAGTCCGCTTACGAAAGCGAGCGCAACTACCTTGCTAACCTGTACAACGCCGAGCGTGACTACGACTACGGCCGGTACGCTGACGCACAGAAGTATGCATATCAGGCTGAGCGTGATGCCGCAGCGGATGCACAGTGGAAGGCTGAGTTTGACGAGGCTATTCGCCAGTACAACCAGAACTACGCATTTGATCAGCAGCAGTACAACGATGCTAAGTCCGCAAGCTATTCTGGCGGCGGTGGTGGGGGCTATGATCCTGAAGTTGCAGCAGAGCAAATGTATTTAAACTCTCTTGGCGCAAACCTTGAGGTCGATGGCATTGACGGTCCTTTGACTAAGGCTGCAAGGGAGAAGTACAAAAATGGTGGAGGCGAACCTAAACTGAGTAGTGCTGGTGAATCTTTTATGAGCAGCCTTCCTTATGCTCACGCCGGAACAGACATGAATGTGTGGAAAAAGACTGTGGATGAACGGCTTGAAAGAGCTAAAAACAGTGGCTCGTTGAGTGACGAAGATATCATGATCATTATCAAAAAGCTTGGTCTGTAATAGCAGGAGGTGAAGTACGTGTCTACTTACGCGGAACTTAAAAAAAGGGTTGCGGCAGGCGAAAGTCCTACATCCCAAAGTAACACACAAAAATCCAGCTATGAATTGCTGAAAGAGCGAGCAAGAAAAGAAAAGTTTGACGAAGATGTCAAAAAGGTTGATTCTTCGTACATTAACCGATTTTTGGACGCAGCTAATCGTTTTACCACTACAGCGGAAGACAACTACAACAGTCTTGGATGGGGGAACGCATCTCCTTTGTATCAAACAAGGCGCGACAACTGGAACGATTTGGATTATCGCAGCAGCGTAATTCAAAGCTGGATGGAAGCCAACAAAGGCAACCTTGACGCGGATACCTACAGCGGATTGGCTGACTATTTAACAGGTCTTGGCTCTTACGGTTCCAGCGTTGTTGATAGTTTTTCTAAGGCAAAAGACTATTACGCTCAGTGGAACAGCGAGGAAGATTACAACAATTACGAGCGATATTTCTACTTGGCAAACCTCGACCTTGACGCTCAGAAGAAAAAGGCAGAGGAACTGGACAAGGTGGCAGGAGCAAGCCGCCCCACCAACTACTTCGCCGATGCTCCGCAGGACAGCAGCTCTGGCTACTTTGATGTCGCACCTGAAACCTTCCAAGCTTCGCAGAAAACCAAGGAAGAGGCTGAGGCAGACCTTGCGTGGAAGGATTACAACCTCGCAAAGTCTCTGCAATACCAGATTGCTGGAGATAAAGCACTGAGCGAGCTGAGCGCTGATGTGTATACCGATGTGGATAAGTTGGCACAGGCGTGGCTGTCTCCTGACATTTACAACACTATCGCACAGGGTTCTACTGAGCGACTGAGAAGCGCAGGCTATACCGATGCAGAGATTGAGCAGCTGGTGGACTACCGAAAGCGCCAGATCAACCGCAGCGAGTACGATGAGAAAGTCGCTAAGACAGAGGAACTGGCAAACAATGGCTTCTGGGGCGCTGCAGGCGCATCTGCCGCCTCTGTGCCGCAACAGTTGTTGAGTGGTGCTGGCTACATTGATCTCGCCTTGCAGAAGCTGCAAAACGCTTACAGCGGCAATGACCGGCCTCTGGACTACTACACGCAGGCAATGGGCTTCTATGGCCAGAGCAACGCAGCTCGCAGCACCGTGACGCAGAACATCGAAGATAACGCCAAGACCGAGCTGGGCGGAAAGATCGGTTCGTTCCTCTACAACACGGGCATGAGCATGGCAGACTTCATCTCTGTCTCGCCTCTGGGTGGTGCTGGTATGGCATTGCTTGGTACTGGCGCTGCTACGGCAACTGCTGTGGATATCCGTGACCGAGGCGGCGACGACACGCAGGCTCTGCTGGGTGGCGCACTTGCCGGTGCAGCTGAAGCTGTGTTCGAAAACGAATCCCTGAAGAGCCTGTTTGCACTGAGCAAGCCCGTGGCAAAAGAAACGCTTCGCAGCGGCTTTAAGCGTGTGCTGACGAACATCGGCAAGCAGGGCTTGGAAGAAGGCAAAGAAGAGCTGTTTACCACCCTTGCCAACGCTATGACTGACCGCATGGTCATGGGCGACCTGAGTTCTTACAATACCGCTATCCGCGACTATATGGCACAAGGACTTAGCGAGGAAGAGGCTGAGCGCAAAGCAACCTTGGACTTCATCGTGCAGTGCGCTACCGACACGCTTGCAGGCTTTGTCTCCGGCGGCGTGATGGGCGGTGTTTCTACCGCAGCTCGCGGCTATGCAAATTACAGTTCTTATGATGCCAAGGACTTGGTTGACGAGGCATTGGAGATCAACCCTGAAAACGCCTACGCACAGGGCATTAAAGCAAAGCTTGACGAAGGTAAACGTGTTGGTGTCGGCGCTCGTTATAAGCTTGTTCAGCAGAACGAGTCTGCGATGCGTGCGCAGGATACCGCTACAATCGAAGCCGCAGTCACTAAGCGTCTTGAATCTCTTGGCGAAAGCGAAAATGTTGCGGCGATCAGCAAAGCCATTGCAAAGCAAGCGTCTGGTGAGACCCTGACTAACGAAGAAAAGGCCGTTGTCCAGAACAGCAAATACGGTCAGCAGGTAGTCGATGAGCTGAACCCTGCAAACAGCAAGTCCGGCGATTACGATACTGAATGGACTCGCAAGATTGGCACGGATAAAGTCAACTACGAAGCCTACAACGCAGACCTGCTTGCGTTGGCTGACGAGGTCGCAGGTGCATCCAAGGGAATTGACATCGAAAGCGTTGCGCCTGATACAACGCATTCTACAGCCTCTCAGGATGGTGATGCGGAAAGCGCAGAAGTTGCTTCTGTTGAGAACGTCGAACAGACGAAGGATAAAGACATTGCGCTGATCCGCTCTTCGCTGACCGACATGGGAATCAACGCTGCCGGTGCAGAAGCTCTCATGAAGAACTATGACGGTACTGGCGGAAGAGCTTATGGTGCTGGCATTGCATTGGCTTACCAGTACGGCAAGATGAACTTCCCAAAGAGTTATCTGGTTCAGGCTTCGCTCAAGCCTCATCAAGCTGAGCTGGCTTACAATCTTGGCAGATCTGATGCCAAGGCTGAGATCTACGCTCCCAAGGTAAAGCGTGTGGTTAAGGGTAAGCAGGGCACGATCACCTACGAAACCGCCATTGATAAGACAACGCTGAACAATCTGCAAAAAGAATCGCTCAACGGCATTGAAGCCCTTGTTGCGTTTACCAATCTCGATGTTCATGTGTTTATGTCTGACAAAAACAACGGTTACACCTACACCGCACCTGATGGTGCTGAGGTATCCGCCAACGGCTGGTACGTTCCCGGCACCAACGAGATCTGGATTGACATCAACGCAGGCGATGCATTCGAAGGTACGATGCTTTACACGTTTGCCCATGAGATCACCCACTACATCAAAGAGTGGTCGCCTAAAAAGTGGCGTGAGCTTGCGGACTTCCTGTTGGAGCAGTATGGCGACAAGAATATTCCTGTCAGCGAGATGCTGCAAAGACAGATCAACAAGAAGGAAGCAAACCCCAGAAATACTTTGAAGGGCAATGCTTTGATGGAAGCTGCCTACGAAGAACTGGTGTCTGATGCCATGACCGAGATGCTCATTGATGGCAATGTGGCAAAAAAGCTTGCCGAGCTGAAAAAGAAGGACAAGACCCTGTGGGAGAAAATTGGCGAAATCATTAAGAGCATTCTGGAACGCTGGGGTGTTATCAGCAAAGAGTACGCAAACCACAGACTTGATGCTCGCGAAGCTCGCGTCTTGCACAGCATGGACGATGCATTCAAGAAGTTGCAGGATATGTACACGGAAGCTTTTGTTGATGCAGAAGCCAACTTTGCCGCCGCCGCAGAAGAGGTTCTCCAGAGCAACGCAAAGCCTGTTGCCGAGGCAGAGATTATCACCGACGGCGCTGTCGTGGTTGCCGAAGAAGGTGCTAAGTTCTCTATCAAGTCCATGAAGGCGGACATTGCAGAAGGTAAGATGTTTGATGACCTTATGCAATACTGCGGTTGGACGCAAGCAAGAGTCAACGAGCTGCGCAATCAGCTGACCGCTCTGGTGGCTTACATGGAGCCTCACAGCAGCATCCTCGACATGAACGAAACCTACGGCAGAGAAGGTCGAAAGTTCTCTCCCTACAAGCCCAACAGCGATCCCTTGTACAAAATCAGTTTGGACTTTTCCACGCTGTGCAGTAAGCGTCTGCTGACCCAGTATGTCATCGAGCAGTTGCAGTTGCGCGAGGATCGTCCCATGACCGCCGAAGAGCAGATGGCAATCCGCGATATGTTGATTGAATATCGTAAGGTGGAAAAGGGCTTGCAGGTTGCGTGTGCTATGTGCTATGTGGAGGCCGCAAGACTGAAGTCCCCCAAACAGATGCAGCGTTGGCTTAACGACCCTGCGCCCCTGCTTCGTGATTACTTTGCAAAGCAGAACAAAGAGTTCAACGATTCCGTCAAGGAAGCACAGGCTGATTTCAAGGAGTCTAAGGGCTACGCCAGAAACGCTCCTAAGAAGGATATGTCTAACGCCGATCGCACGGCGCTGAACAAGATTGGCCCCAAGATGCGCGAGCAGTACAAGCCGAGCGCAGAAGAACAGAAGATTATCGACAAAGCCAAGACTCTGCCCAACAGCACTTACCTTACCGCTGCAAATCTGGCCAAGCTGAGCGAGACTGACCCTGAGATCTACAACGCCTACACTTCCTTTGTCAGAACGGCGACTCGCAGCAAGAGTCTGGAAACTGACGAGCCTTACTACTACGGAGATTCTACCAGAGACAACGGCAACGGCATTATCGTCAGCGACAGTTTCATTGAGGCTGTGAACCGCGAGAACGGTATGCGATATTCCTCTTGGAGTGACTGGCGCATTCACCATATGCTGGACTTTATCACCGCTGTGATTGACAACAGCGTGAGAGGCGCAGCTATGCATGGTTACACCAAGTTCGCCGAGGAAGTGCGTGTGCTGGGCAAGACTGGCATGATGTTTAACCTGAGCGGCGTTGCCGGTACGCAGACTGGCCTCAACCCTGACGGCAGCTTGAACTTCAGCTCCACCGAAAGCATCGATATCAACGAAGCTAAGGAGCTGCGCGAAGAGTTCCCTGAAGTCGCAGGCTTGCAGTGCATCGGCGTAAGCGATGAACACATCTTTGCTCTGCTAAGAAGCGACATCATCGACTATGTCATTCCTTACCACATCAGCGGTTTGAACAAAGCCCTGCGCCGCATGGCTGACATCCACGGCTGGAAGGACTACACCGACACCCAGCACGCTGCTATCGACAAGTCTGCAAAGGACAACGGCAACGAGCATTGGCATGAAGAGCCTGTGTTCAGCGAGTTCTTCGTTGGCTACGATACAGGCATGACTGGCGTTGAGGCTATGCAGGCAAGCGCTAAGCGCTATGTGGAGATGTGCAAAGAGCGTGGCTTGAAGCCTAAGTTTGAAAAGTTTGTCAACGAACCCGGCTACTGGAAGCTGTTGGTGGATCGCAAGATGATCAACCAGAAGACTGGCGAACTGATTCAGCAGAAGCCTGTCACGCCCACCTTCGACTTTGATGCAATCAAGGCTGTGGTCGATCGCTATGTAGAGAACTACGACAGCGGCATGGAAGCCAGAGCTTTGCAGCACGTGGTCGATAACTGGGACAGCCTGCCTGCTCGCATCCGCGAACTGAAGAAGGGCAAGAAGACCAAGCCTCAGCAAGCGCTCGACACCTTGTACAACGAGATGATTGCGGCGCAGCCTGTTGAAGTTAAAGAGTCCGCCAGAGATGGTGATTACGACATCAAACTCTCTGCCAGAGACGAGGAAGCGTTTAAGAGTTATGCAAAGACCATCAACGAGGTTGTAACTAAAGCCATCAACAACAACGGGGATATCGGTGAGAGTCGTAACCAGAAGCGTATTTCCGCAGTAATCCCTGAAACCGCTGCAATGGTAGCCAAAGCATCTGGTGGACAGATCAATATCGCGGATAAATACATCGCTATCAACGGGGATGATGTGTGGCACGAGTACAGGAGACACTCCAACGTGAGCGATGAAGTTTCCAGAGACCAGATCCCTCTAACAAAAAAACGGCTCGTAAATGCAATCAAGTGCATTTACAAGCCGGATGTTGTGGAGTGTCTGCTCGCCAAGAACGAAAGCGGCACCGTGAGGAGTAGCTTTGCATACGCTAAGCGTACTGCAAGAGGTCACTATGTTGTCGTTGAAGTTGTTGGTGGTCGCCGGAACCCTAACATTGTTCCTGTGCAAATCGTTGAGGTTTCGCAAAACAAGTGGAACAGATGGATCGGTAAAGGGAAAACCCTTGGCGAGATGCTCTATTCTGGCGACCCTGAGTTTTTGGCGAAGCTGGATGTATCGTTCAACAAAAAGAACAGAGTTACCGCGACGCAATTTGCTTCTGAAGAAGCCATTGCTAATACTTCGCGTTCTCCTCTGTTCGATACCACTGTAACACAGCCTAAAGATGGTGTCAAGGAAAAGTTCTCCGACCGCGACAGCGACGGCCGCCAGCTCTCCGCAGAGCAGCAGGAGTTCTTCAAGGACTCCAAGGTGCGTGACGCAGATGGTAACCTGATGGTCATGTACCACGGATCTTCTGCTGACACAAAGTTCACGGTTTTTGAGCGAAGACCTCTCGTCAACGGAAAGGTGTACGGAGACGGGTTCTACTTCACCGAGGTTAAGAACGAGGCGTATAACTGGGGCAGCCGCAATGTCTACAAGGTATACGTCGATCTGAAGAATCCGTATTACGTGTCTTCTGATGGCGAAGCACCTGCTGCAATTGTAGCTGCTGCGAAAGAGCAGTACGGAAAGTCTTATGACCAACTGTCTCAAGACCCCAGTTGGTGGGGTAGCAAGCTGAGCAGAGAGGAATACATCGAGAAAAACAGCAGAATGTGGCGCAACGCTGATATTGCGCTAATCAGTGCTGTTGATGCTTCCAACATTCCTACTGACAGCGAGGCTGCGTACAACGAAGAGATTGCACGTAGAAAGACCAAACTGCTCAAGTCTCTTGGATACGATGGTGTCATTGTTGAGACGAACAGGGCGAAACGGAATTTCCAAGAGGTTGTGGCTTTTGACTCCAACCAAATCAAGAGCACGAGCAACGTTAACCCCACTACAAACCACGACATCCGCTACTCTGACCGCGATAGAAACAGTGCAACGTTTAACGGCAAGCCTTTCTGGAGCGGAAGTGTCAGTCTTTTGGACGGAGTAATCGAAGAGGTTCACTCTTACCAAGAAGCTGAGGCGGCGGATTTCCATCACTCCATGTACTTCTCCTCTCCGCAGGTGGAGAAGATGGCTAACGGCGAGAATGGCTTCTTCTTTGTTGATGACGGAAAAGTCCACGGAGAATGGCGAGATACTGTTCCCAAAGATATTGTCAAGCGCATTGAGCGGCAAATTGTTTTCTCTGACCGCGACATCGACAGCGTATCCAACCGTGTAATTCTGTCCAACGCTTTTGCAGAGATTGCTACCAACGATACGGAGCGTGCAAAGATTGCCGAGTATCAGCAGAACATCCGGAAGATCAACGAGCTGGAAGACAAGCTTGCTGATATCCGCAAGGAACTGGGTGAGCTGTCCTTCTCCAAGGGGCCGAGAGACCAAGCGAGGATCAAGGCTCTACGTGACGAGGCTACCAAGACTGCTAACCGCATCAGCAACTACGACAAGATCCTGCTGCGTCTGGAAGCTTCCGCTCCGTTGAAGGCTGTGTTGGAACGCGAAAAGAAGCTTGCTTACAGCAGAGCTTCGCAGAAATGGCGAGACCGCATCGACACTGCAAGAACTGGTAGAAGCAAGACGGAGATGCGCCACAAAGTGCAGAAAATCACCAAAGAGCTAAACAACCTGCTGTTGCACGGCACCAAAGAAAAGCACGTGATGATCGGCTTGCAGAAAGCTACCGCTGATGCGCTGAGCGCTGTCAACATGGACACCGTTAATGCCGATGAGCGTCTGGCTAAGATTCAGGCACAGATCGACAAGACCACCGACCCTGTCAAGCGTGCACAGCTTGAGCAGACCTACGAGCGCATCGCCGAGCAGGGTGAAAACATCGGTGCTCGACTGACCGCTTTGAGAAATGCATACGAAGAGATCAAAGACTCCAAAGATCCGCTTGTGGCCAATGCTTACCAGCCTGAAATTGAGGAGCGCATTAAGAACCTGCGCAAGCTGGTCGGCAATACTCCTCTGCGCAACATGACTATGGAGCAGCTTGAATACACCTACGACACCTACAAGATGGTACTTACCACGATCCGCAATGCCAACAAGGCGTTCAAGAACGAACGCGGCGCTACTATTGAGGAACTTGGCACCAGCGCCATGCAGGAAATCGAGGCTGTTGGTGGCAAAAAGAACCTTGTCGCTAAGGCAACGAAGGCGCTTGGCGGGTTTGCGTGGAGCGGATTGAAACCTGTGTACGCATTCAAGGCTATTGGCTCTGAGACTTTGAGCGAACTGTTTGACGAAGTTCGTGCAGGCGAAGACACGTGGGCTGTGGACGTAAGCGAGGCTAAGGACTTCTACCGCCAGAAGGCGAAGCAGTACCACTACGACTCGTGGGATCTGGACAAGCAGTACAGCTTTAAGAGTAAGACAGGCAAAGAGTTCAAGCTGACTCTGGAGCAGATCATGAGCTTGTACGCATATTCCAAGCGTAAGCAGGCTGACGAGCACCTGAACAAGGGCGGCTTCGTATTTGACGATGCCATCGAGGTGGTTCAGAAGAAGCGTGGCATCCCTGTGAAGTACACCGTGAACACGGCCTCTGCACATAACCTGTCCGTCGAAACGATTGCAGCTATTTGCAACACGCTGACCGATGAGCAGGTAAAGTTCGTGGACGATATGCAGGAGTACCTGTCCGCTACGATGGGCGAGAAAGGCAACGAGGTTTCGCTGAAAATGTACGGCGTAAAGCTGTTCAAAGAGAAGTTCTACTTCCCGTTGAAGAGCGCAAAGCAGTATATGTACGAGCAGAACGAAGTGGCCGGTGAGGTAAAGATCAAGAACTCCGGCTTCTCCAAGGAAACCGTGCAGCACGCCAGCAACCCTGTGATCCTGAGCAACTTCACCGATGTGTGGGCAAACCACGTCAACGACATGGCTATGTACCACGCCTTTGTCCTGCCTTTGGAAGACTTCAACAGAGTCTTCAACTACAAGACCCCCAACACGGAAGACACAGATATCCATTCCGTGAAGAGCCGTCTGCATGACGCTTACGGCGGACACGCTGAGCAGTACATCCGTAACCTGCTGACCGACCTGAACGGCGGCGCAAGAAGCGACCCCAACGCAGGCATCATCAACAAGGGCATTGGTATGTTCAAAAAGGCGGCTGTGTTTGCTTCGCTGTCCGTGGTTATCCAGCAGCCTTCTGCCATTGCCAGAGCCGGAGCTTACATCGATGCAAAATATTTCGTCGGCAAGCCCAGCAACAAAGCGTGGGACGAGGTAAAGAAGTACGCACCTATTGCCATCATCAAGGATATGGGTTACTTCGATACCAACATGGGTATGAGCACTGTGGACTTTATCAAAGCCAAAGAGTACGAAGGTGCTAAGGAAAAGATGAAAGCCGTGGTGACCGACAGCCAGTTTAGAGACGAGGTTCTGTCCAAAGCTCCGGCCGTGGCCGATGAAATGGCATGGTGCCAAATCTGGGAGGCTGTGAAGAAGGAAGTTTCTGACAAGCAGGGGCTGTCCGGCGAGGCATTGCTGAAAGCGGCAGGTAAGCGTTTTACCGAGGTTATCGTAAATACGCAGGTCTACGACTCCGTGCTGTCCAGAAGCGGCTTGATGCGCTCCAAAGACACCGGCATGAAGATGGCTACCGCCTTTATGGCTGAACCTACCACCTCGCTGAACATGATCACCAACGCTATCATTCAGGCGAAACGTGGCGACAAGAAGGGTGCAGTCAAGGCTATTGGCTCCGTAGCAGCGTCTATGATCCTCAACTCCATTCTGGTATCCATTGTGTATGCCGGACGCGATGACGACGAGGACAAGACCTACTTGGAGAAGTATGCTGGTACCCTGACCAGCGAGCTGATTGACAGCTTCAATCCCTTGACGTTGATTCCCTTCGTGAAGGATATCGTCTCCATCATGCAAGGCTACGATGTAGAGCGCAGCGACATGGCCATCGTCACCGACCTGTACAAGGCTTGGGAGAACCTGTCCAGCAGCAAGCGCACCGCTTACCGCAAGGTGGAAGATTTCGCAGGTGCTGTGGCTGCCATCTTCGGTCTGCCTGTGAAGAACATCATGCGAGATGCCAGAGGTATGTACAACACCGTGATGTCCGCCTTCAAGGGTGAGCGCACTACTGCACGCGGAGTCGGCGAAGCTCTGCGTGAAGCTGTGACTGGCAAGGAACGCTCCAATGCTGAGCAGCTCTATAGCGCAATGCTCAACAATGACACCGCACAGGTTAAGCGTGTCAAAGCCAGATTTAAGGACGATAAGGAAATCGCCTACGCCATCCGGGATGGTCTGGTAGCAAACGACAAGCGCATTACTCAGGCGGCAGAGGCAAGAGTTGCAGGTAACCAGAGCGAGTACACTCGACTGGCAAAAGCAATTGTCAACGAAAAACACTTCACGCAGGATGATGTGGTAAGAGCAATCAACTATGTCACCGACAAGCTGCGCAAAGGCGATGAAGAGACCGCATCTGGTCTGTCTACCCCGGACACCTTTAAAGTTGTTGATTACTACAACGAGGCAAAATCTGGTGACCGCACCGAAGCCGACATGGTAAAGCGAGAAATGATCGCAAGCCTGATGGCAGAAGGCAAGACCGCCGAGGAAGCCGAGAAGAGTTTCAACAACAGCTTTAAGAACAGCGCAGTAAAGGAAGCGTTTAACGATGGCGAGCTGACCATGAACGCAGCGATTGCTATGCTCCAGAACTACGGCGGCTTTGACAAGAACACCGCTACTGCGGATGTCCAGTATTGGGACTTCAAGAACAATTATCCTGACACCTATGTGGAAGACAGTTGGTTCGACAAATACTACGAAGACATTGCCGCTTCTGGTATGAACTTGAAGACCTATGTGGATTACCGCAACAAGGTAAAAGGCGTTGACGGCAAGGATAAGAAGACCAAGAGAATGGCCATCATCAATTCCTTCCCCATCAGCGACAACCAGAAAGATGCCCTGTATTACAGCGAAGGCTGGTCGGCATCTACGATCCGCGAAGCACCGTGGCACTAATAAGACAAGGGTGGAGTTTTCCACCCTTGTTTTTATTGGGGGGGTTTGGTTTCGTGTTAAGATTAAAGGAAGAAAATAAAAGGGGGGTGCTTCCGTTGGATAAGCTCACGTTCGCCGTCACATTTATTGGCGAAATCGGTGTGCTGCTGAGTGTAATTGTTCCTGTTGTTATGTGGATCAGGAAAATTGCGGACGGACAGAGATGCCAATTGCGTAGCGAGATGCTGCGCATCTACTACCGGCATCATGATGACGAAAAGATCAGACAGTACGAATATGAGAACTTCGTGTTCTGCTATGAAGCATATAAAGCCTTGAAGGGCAACTCGTTCATCGACAAGATTTACAGCGAAGTAAAAAAATGGGAAGTGCTTCCCTAAAGCACAGAAAGGAGCAATACTATGGATTTTGGTATCGCAGGCGTGGCCGCCATTACGGTCATCGTCTACATTATTGGTGCTGCTGTAAAGGCCACCAACATCGACAACAAGTGGATTCCTGTCATCTGCGGCATCGTAGGCGGCGCTCTGGGCATTGCAGGTATGTTCGTAATGCCTGACTTCCCTGCAACCGATTACATCACCGCAGCAGCTGTCGGTATCGTCAGCGGTCTGGCTGCAACTGGTGTCAATCAGGCCGTCAAGCAGCTGGCAAAGCAGGAAGGTGAATAATCATGGCAAAGGTTTATCTTTCCGCTCCTCTGCATTGGTACAATAAGTGTGCCATCGAAGGATGCGACGAGAACACCCACAACAACCAGTATCTCGATGAGCTGGAAGTCTATCTGGACGCTTGCGGCATCGAGTACAAGCGCGGCTATAAGCGTCAGCCTATGGACAGCTACACGGACGGCGATGAGCTGATGATCCAGAACGTCATCGAGTCTGATGAATGGGGTGCTGACGTGCACTACATTAGCCATACGAACGCTTACAACGGCGCAGTGCGCGGTTATCGCCCTATGATCTTTCCCGGCAGTGAACGCGGTATGCGGCTCGCTGAGCTGATGATTGCTGAGCGCAAGAAGATCTACGACCAGCCGATCAGCCTGACGGAGCGCAGCGATCTGTATGAGCTGCGTGTGCCTAACGCCGCTTCTTACTATGAGGAGCACGTGTTCCACGACAACGCCGAAGATGCTAAGTGGTTTCACGACAACATGCGTGCCATTGCAGAAAGCACCGCAAAGGGTCTGTGCGCATATTTTGGCATCGAGTTCGTAGATCCCTACGCAAAGAAGGAAGTCGCCAAGTGTGACGTTGCCATTCCGGTAATCTCCAGAGATTGCTCCGGCGCTGCCGCTCGCGCTGTCATGCTTCTGCTCCGCGACAAGGGTTTCTACACCGCATATCTTCCTGCTGATGATGATTACATTGGCCCCCACGCCGATGCATCTATTCGCGCATTCCAGTCTGCCAACGGCTTGGTCGTTGACGGCATTGTCGGCGCAAATACGTGGACGGCGCTGATTGGGGACTAAGTGAACCTTTTCCACACACTTTTTCATCGTGGGGAACGCTATATGGAAGAGGCGGATGTACTCGCATTTTTGCGATGCCCGTATGCCGAGCTTGTAGACTTCGCAATCAATTTTGCGAATCTTACACGGAAAGAAGCGGCTGTTGTTAGGCTGTGCGGCAGGCTGAAATATACACAGGCAGAGGCGGCAGAGGAGCTGCAATGTAGCGAAGACGCTGTCCAGCAATGGTATAAGACGGCAAAACACAAGTTAAAAATGGCGTGGACTGGCAGATCGTGGATCGCCAAAGTATGCAAAGAGGAGCGGTAATCCGCTCCTCTTTTTTTGCGTAAAACTTCCGTAAACAAACCAGTTTCTATCCATGGTGCTTTTTTTCAAAAGCGAGATAATGCAGACACAGCAGAAGTGTGTGCGCAGCATGGAAGCTGAATAATAAATACGGAGGTTTAACTATGGATATTCACAATGTTGCATCCAAAGGCGTGGCGACGGCAGGTTTGACTACCGGAATCATCGGTAGTTCCTTGGGGGTCTTGAACTCGCTTGGCAATGGCGGCGGTCTGCTGGGTGGTCTGCTTGGCGGCGGAAACTGCGGTTGCAGCGAGAACATGATGGTCAACCGTTACGAACTGGGTCAGGCTCAGGAGATCGAATCTCTGAAGAGCCAGATCGCTCTGCGAGATGCCAACACCTTTACCGACAGCAAGATGCTGGAGATGTATCGCTACGTCGATGGCAAGCTGGGCGAAATCAACGGCGTGCTGGGTGCACAGGCCGTACAGAATCAGGCAACCAAGGACAGCTTCCAGCTTCTGCAGGAGCGGCTGGAATGCTGCAAGCGCGACATGAGCGATGCGCTGTGCCGCGAGATCGGTGACAGAAAGTGTGCCGACAACACTCTGGTGAATTACATGAATGCCACCTTCTATCCCAAGATGGTCGCAGATGTAACTGTCGGCACGACTACCACCGCACAGACGGTGTACAATCCTCTGCCCATCAGCACCTGTGGTTGCTGACCTAAATGGGGGAGGAGCAATCCTCCCCCTGTCCATTAACAAAAGGGAGGAACACGATGGTTTCTATTGCTCAGGTAGAATCTGGCTTAACCAGATGGATGGATACAGAGCTGATGCCGAAGATTCCTACGGACGGCTCTTACGCTGGACTGAAAAAAGCTGCCGCCGTAGCGGTTGCATTGTATGCTATCAAGCGCATTCGATCGGCACTTACCTCGCTGACAGAGAGCGACTTCCTGAACACCATTGGCGCGACCACTAAGGAAGGCCACTTGGATGTCGAAGGCTTTGCAGAAGAAATGCGCAAGCAGATCCCGGAAGAAGGCATGAAGGTCGCTGTTCCTATGGTGGGCGACATCACCTTCTATCGTGGAGATGTTGATGACATCGTAAGATACATTAAAAGCTAAAGGAGGACTGCACCATGACTATGGCCGATGTTTATGAGAAGATGCGCAGACAGGTGGCTGAAGAGAAGACCGACTCTGATGTCTACTGCGAGATGGCCAAGTGCGCAGAGGAAGCAGGCAAGGAAGATTTAGCCTTCGGTCTTTGGCTGATTTCCGCAGATGAAAAGTCTCACGAAGACTTCATCCGCAGCTACATGGAAGGCGAGTATGAGCGCTAAAATTTAGTTGCCATTTTAGTTGCCATTTTGTCGAGTAAAATACTGCTCGATAGAGCAAAATATTGCTCGACCGAGTAAAATTTTACTCGATGGAAAAGCCTGCAAACCCTTGGAAATACTAAAAAAACCCCGTAACCATTGCGGTTACAGGGTTTTTTATTTTGGCGGAGTAGGAGAGATTCGAACTCTGCTAAAAAACTCTTAAAAGCCTTGTGGCACAAGGGGTTGCTGATTTTAGTTGCCATTTTAGTTGCCATTTTGGTAGAAGGAGCGCATCTTCTGGGCTGCGACAAGCTTGTCTTTTTCTGCGATGTGGATGTAGATCTTGTGCATGGTAGCCTGATCAGCCCAGCCGCCCATCTCCATTGTCTCACGCTCAGACAAACCGAGGTGGTACGCAAGGCTGGCGTAGCTTCGTCTTAATCCGTGGACGCAGATTCTGGGAAGCCCTGCCTCTTCGCACACGCGGTTAATCTGTCTGCCGATACACTCAGGGTGGGTGCGTACCAAGTTGCCGCTTGGTGCCGCCGCAATCAGCTCTGCAAGGCGTGGTATCATGATGGGGACAACTCTTGTGGACGATGCGGTTTTATTCGTCTGCTTCTTGATATAGTTGTTGTTCTCGTCCGGCACGACAGCGCCTCGCACGGAGATCGTGCCTGCCTTTAAATCGACATTGCTTTTCTCCACCGCTAACAGCTCAGACCTACGAAGAGAATGCAGAGCAAGCAGAGCAGCCATTTCGCACTCCTTGCCCTTTACTGCGCTCAGGAAGGTGCGGATCTGGTCAGGGTCGAGGAACTCCTTCGGCGTAATCATTACCGGCGGCAACTTTACGTTTCCGGGGTCAATGTCATTTTCCTTCAGCACAGAGCGGATGAACATGAACGCCGTCTTGAGTGTCTTAGGCGAACACATCCTCGCCTCGTTGTTTACCACGGACTGCCATGAGTAAACATGGTCGATGCGCAAGTCCATAACGTCTTGGAAGCGGTTTCTTTGAATGATGCGGTAGCTACGGATGGAAGAAGGGGAGAGCACGTTCGTTCTTGCCTCAATGTATCTGTCGATAGCTACACGCAGCGTAGGCTTTGTACTGGATGCCTCGATGCGCTTTCCGTTTCTGTGCTCTGCTTTGATCAGCTCCGCTGCACGGATAGCTTCTTTCTCCGTGGGGCGTGTAATGTTGATGTCCTGTCCGTCCAGACGCAACCTGATGAAGTAGTTGCCGGAGGACATCTTTTTCGCTTTCGGTACTTTCATAATCAATCCAAATACTTGTCGATGATCTTGGCCTTGCGGTCATTTTCCTTCTTCCAGATTTCAGCTTCGGCTTTCCAATAAGCAGCCTCAGCCTGCATCTTCTCAATCTGTTCTGCAGATGCAAAAAGGTTTTGCTCGCTCTGGCAGATGTGCCGACCCACAGGACCAAGCACCACCATTTCAATGCGCCTTGCGGTGGCACGCATAATGTCCTGCTCGTCGTTGATCGCAGAGATGCGCTCCATTGTTCTTGCGGACACCTCTGCCTCTTTTGCTACATGAGCGTTGGTAAGGTGTGCAAAGTCCATCACGTCACGGATGTACTCGCACCAGTTCTTCAAGTCCAGCTCTCTTGTCGGCAGGCCGCCGCAAACATTTCGAAAGTCTGGACACGAAAAACATTTATAATACGGCTTTGTTGATGGGTGCTGTCTTGTTTTCATTTGTAGATCCTCACTCTAAACTATCCGCAATATGGTGCGGTATCCACTATCGCATAATGGGGATTTTGCCCACGCATATTGCAGTAAAATCCTGTTATTTTTCAGTAGAAAATTTTAATCGCGAGTGATAGATTTACATCAGGTCAGATGACCTATCACTCTCTTCCGGTGTGGGGGTGGTAGTTGGTAGCTGGCACCTCCACACCAATCTTAGTACGGATTTTTGGACAGAACTCTTTTGGTCGCCAATCAGCGATTGACAACATTTAAGATAGCCCGTAGAATGCAAATAGAACACTTGTTTGAGTTTGTTTTCACGGAAGGGGTAATGAATGATGAGTGAGATTGAGAGTAGAATGCTGGCAATGATTCGTGAAAACGAAAACCCGGCTGAGGCTGTGCTGACAGCGATCAACGTTTTTTCTGCATTTTTAGAGCAACTTCAAGAAGCTGCAACGCTTCAGGCTGACGATCAGCCGGAATCTGCCTAAATAACTTCAACAAGAGTTCCTCTTCCCCGGTGAGCTTAGGTTCGCCGGGGTTCTCTTTTTCTTCTGGCTCCATAGGAACATCGAACCCCATCAACCACACAGGGTCAACACCAAGCGCTCTTGCAATGATAAACACTCTGTCTTGCTTGGGTTCAAAAGACCCCTTTATGTAATGGCTAATTGCACTCCTTGGAATGCCTGTAATTTCCGCGAGTTCCGTTTGCTTCATTCTTCTAATCGCAATAGCTTTTTCAAGGCGAATAGCGCAAGGTTCTACAACTTTTGCAGACATATTTGGATCACCTCCCTTGAGGCAATCATAACACCTATGTTTAGATAAAGCAACCGTTTGTTGCGGCATACATGAAAAAAGTTTAGAAATTCTCAAATTTTCTCTTGACTATTTTCTTGATAGATGGTACTATCAGTTTAGAATTTCTCAACAAGGTGGTGAACGAACTTGAAATTTAATTACTCTAAACTGCTTGGCAGAATCCGCGAGTGTGGGCTAACCCAAGAGAAAATTGCCCAATCCATTGGCATTTCCGTTGCAACTATGAGCCAAAAGCTCAACAATAAGGCATATTTTTATCAGCCTGAGATCCAGAAGATGTGCTCCATTTTGGACATCGATGATTGCGAGGTAGGCGCATATTTTTTTGTCAGAAAAGTTGAGAATTTCTCAACTAATGAAGAGGAGTAATGATATGGCTTTTGAAAAAAGTTACCTGACCGATGATCAGGTGGAGAGAGAAATCGAGCGGCTTCGCAAGTCCCCTATGGTGGCTCTGGCACGTAAGGAAGAGCGCATCCGCTACAAGAGACGGCAGGTGCTGTACACCTTGCGTGCTCTTGAGAAGAAGGGCAAGCAACTGCAGGCCGCAGGCATCACGATGGAAGTCTTGGATGATTTGGATGACGAAGTAATGGAGTGATCGCCATGCCAAAAGTAACCTATTGCAGAACGGCGGCAGATGACTACGCAGAGCTTGAGCGGCTTGTAAAGTCTGGAGCGGTTCTGGAGCACGGCAGCGTGAAGTCTGCCGGAGAAAAAATGAAAACGATGTGCGCGTCAACATTCAACAGCAAGGTGAAGCATCCTGAACGCCTGACGCTGGAGGAGTTACGCGAGGTTAAGACCATGTGCAAGCTGGATAAAGCTGCACTGCTTGAAGTGTTGAGGAGGATTTTGTGATGACCCAGAAAGAGATGATTATGCGATATGCGGCTGAGGTGTTTGGCCTTTGCTACGAGATCAGCGTCAATTCTGAAGCGGACTGCTTCTTTACTTACAGCCCCCATGTGAACAGTTTTGATGTTCAGGTGTTTGAGTTTGGTTGGGCAATCGGCGCAAAGGGAGAGTATTACGCTTTCACCGAAGAGCTTACGCAGGACAACCTGCTTGAGGTTCTGGATAAGCTGTACGCCCTGAGAGCGAAGATGGGAGGCGGTCTGTAATGGCATTGATCATCACCATGATCGGCGTAGGCACCATCACAAAATGGCTGATGGACTGGTTTGAGCGCATGGAGTGCAGCGCTAAGAAAAGAGGTCGCTGATGTACAAGTGCTTGAGCTGTTCGGCTCTGTTTGAAGAGCCTGTTGTTAATCGAAGATTTAACAGCGAATACGGACATGATGTCCACTCGTTCTGCCCCTACTGCTTCGAAGAAGAAGAGTTCGAAGAGATGTTCGAAGATGAAGACTGATTGGAGGAAATCGAAATGAAAGAATGGAACATCGGCGACAAGGTAAAGGTCATTGACCGCGACGCTATCCCTGCTGAACGCAAAGTGAAAATCGCAGACGGCAACCCTGCTCTGTGGACTGGTCCTAAGAGCCGACTGGTTGGCATGGTCGGCGAGGTGGCAGACAAGCTCTACAGCGAGAAGTTCGGCTGCTACATCTACAAGATGCATCTGGACGGCTTCGACAGAGTGAGCAACGCCCTGTTTGTTGCGGACGATCTGGAGTCCCTGCCCAAGCCCACCGCAAGCCTGCGATTTGAGATCGAGATTCTGGAAGATGTCGTGGTAGCTCGCATGTTCGATGGTGATGCTCAGCTTGCTATCGGCCACGGCCATGTATTCCACGATGGAGCACTGGGTATCGCACAAGCAGGCAGCTATGCGATGAAGAAGTGCTACATCGCAATGGGCGGCTCGTTCCCCAAGAAGGGTGGTTGCTGCAATGGCTAAGGACAAGCTGAGAGGTGTGGCGAAAGCCCACACCGTCTACAAGACCTCAGACGGCAAGCGTGTACCCGGCGCTACGACCATCACCGGTCTGCTGAACAAGCCCTACCTCATCAAGTGGGCGAACAACCTTGGTCTGGATGGCATCGACTCCAGCAAGTACACCGACGAAGCGGCTGCTGTGGGAACTCTTGCACACGCCCTGATCCAAGCGCATCTGCAAGGCGAGGAGCTGGATATGTCCACTTTCTCCCCTGTGCAGGTTGATTTGGCTGAGAACTCTGTACTGAGCTTCTACGAATGGGCGGCAAGACACAAGGTCGAGCCAATCATCTGCGAGATCCCTATGGTCAGCGACAAGATGAAGTTCGGCGGTACGGTGGACTGCTACTGCAAGCTGGACGGCAAGCCAACGCTGGTGGACTTCAAGACCGGCAAGGCCATCTACGAAGAATACTTCGTACAGACATCTGCTTATCGAGCGTTGTTGGAAGAGAACGGCTACCCCGTAGAGGAGATCAAGATCCTGCGTGTAGGCCGTGACGAGACGGAAGGCTTTGAGGAGCGCACCATCAAGGACTCTGAGAAGTATTTCGAAATCTTTAAGAATTTGCTGAATGTGTATTACCTGAAAAAGGAATTGGGATGGAGGTAACGAGATGTTTAACCCTAACGAGCATTTGATGGACCTGAAGGGCAAGAGCTACTTGCAGGTCATGTGGAGACTGGTGTGGTTTCGTGATGAGAAGCCCTTGTGGAGCATCGACACCAAGCTGGAGCAGCTGACCGAGAATCACGCCGTGTTCAGCGCCAAGATCTACGACGAGAACGGCGTGCAGAAGTCCGCAGGCTACGGCAGCGAGAGCGTGAAGGATTTCCGTGACTTTATCGAGAAGGCAGAGACCAAGGCTGTTGGCCGTGCGCTTGCGATGCTTGGCTACGGCACCCAGTTCGCTCCGGAACTGGAAGAAGGTGAACGGATCGTAGACTCCCCTGTGCAGAAGCCTATGAAGAAGTTCTACTGCGCTGACTGCGGCGCTGAGATCGTTCCTGTGTCCCTGAAGACCAACACCTACACCGCAGAGCAGTGGTCGGCTGGCACTGAGCGTGAGTTCGGCAGACCCCTGTGCCGCGCTTGCCGCAACAAGGCACGGAAGGCGGCTGAGGAAGCATGAAGATTGAGCGTGTCCACTATGTGGATGGGGAGCTGCGGCTAAAGACCGCAGACCCCACCGCTCGCAGATTTGTCCTTCAGTTCAAGGAAGGCGACTACGACATCATCAAGGCCAAGAAGAAGCGGTCACTGGAAGCCAATTCCTATTTTTGGCAGCTGTTGGACAAGATTGCTAACAGCCTTGGGAGAGATAAGGAGGACCTGTATCTCGACTACGTGAAGCGTGTCGGCCCCTTTAAGGACTTCGTGCTGACAGAGGATGAGGCAAAGACTTTTCGTGTTGCATGGTCGATGCTTGGCACTGGCTGGCCTACAGAGCAGGTTGACTACTCTCCCAGTGGGCGTGAGCTTGTTATCCGCGCTTACTATGGGTCGAGCCAGTACAACAACAAGCAGATGTCGAGACTTATCGATACGGTGGTGGAGGACGCCAAGGCGCTTGGTATTGAGACCTTGACTCCTATGGAGCTGTCGAGGCTGAAGGAGGAATGGCATGGGAGAGATTAAAGACCTAACTGGACAGCGATTTTGTCTGTTAACCGTGATCGGCAGGGCAGACGACTATGTGCGTGCCAATGGCCAAAGGCAAGCGAGATGGTACTGTCGCTGTGACTGCGGAGAGGAGCGAGTTGTTAGAGGATCTCACCTCAAGAGTGGCGCATCGAAAAGCTGCGGATGCTACAGCAGGGCAAAGTTTGTCGCCTCCAGAATTACACACGGCCATCGTCGCCATAGGCTTTATGGTGTTTGGCAAAACATGAAAAACCGTTGCTACAACGAGGGTGTTAAGTGCTATCCGCGATATGGCGGCCGAGGTATCAGGGTTTGCGATGAATGGAAGGACAACTTCCAAGCCTTCTATGACTGGGCAGTTCAGGCAGGGTACGACGAGTCTGCGCCGTATATGCAATGCACCTTAGACCGTATCGACGTGAACGGCAACTATGAACCAGATAACTGCCGTTGGGTTGACGCTAAGACTCAAGCGAACAACAGGAGGCGATGAAAAATGCCTGATAGAGAGTGCTTTTTATGCGGTGCTAACGGCAACGGAGATCCGTTGGATAGGCACCACCTGATAGGAGGAGCTTACCGAAAGAAGAGCGAGAAGTACGGACTGGTTGTCTATCTTTGCCATGACAAGTGCCATTGTTTTGGTGGGTATGCAGTACACAAGAACGCCAAGACGATGCAACAGCTCCGGCGCTACGGACAGCTGAAAGCCATGAAGGAACAGGGCTGGACAGAGGACGACTTTCGCCGAGAGTTCGGCAAATCGTACCTGTAGGAGGATTGCTATGAAACTGAACCAAACCGAGCTGATCATCAGACACTTGCAGGACTATGGCTCAATCAGCAGCCTGACGGCTATGCAGGAGTACGGGATCATGCGCCTCGCATCACGCATCAGCGATTTGCGTGCGCAGGGCTACGACATCGTAGCAGAAACGAAGACTGGAAAGAACAGATACGGCGAAAATACTCACTACGCCGTGTATCGATTTAAGGAGGAAAATCAATGAATATCGTCACCATTTCTGGAAGATTAGGCGCTGACGTGGAGCTGCGCCAGACTCAGCAGGGCGTATCCGTAGCCACCTTTTCTCTGGCTGTGAGCCGCCCCAGAACCAAGGACACCACCGACTGGATCAACTGCGTTGCATGGAGACAGAGCGCAGAGTTCATGAGCCGCTACACCAAGAAGGGCGACATGGTTGCCGTGGTCGGTATGCTCACCACCCGTAAGTATGAGGATAAGCAGGGCAACAACCGTGTTGTCTATGAAGTCCTCTGTGACCGCGTAGAATCGCTCCAGAGACGCGATGATGCGCAGCAGGGCAACTACTCTCAGTATGCCGCAAAAGTGGCACAGCAGAACGCTGCCGTTGCAGGTTTCGACGAGATCAACGACGAGGACGAAGATTGGCCGTTCTGATGGGGGTGATGCATCATGAGACACCTTGGTGACATCACGAAGATCAGCGGCTACGAAGCTCCTGTAGTCGATGTGATTATCGGTGGCAGTCCATGTCAGGACTTGTCCGTTGCGAACGGGAAACGCAAAGGACTTGCTGGTGAGCGGTCTGGACTCTACATGGAGCAAATCAGAATTATCAAGGAGATGAGAGATAAAGATGCTCGACATGGAAGATCAGGTAACCTTGTTCGACCTCGATACATGGTCTGGGAAAATGTCCCCGGAGCCTTCAGTTCCAACGGAGGAAAAGACTTTGCGGCGGTCATCGAAGAAGCAATCCGCGTCGCAGAGCCGGAAGCCCCCTCTGTTCCTGTGCCTCAGAAAGGATGGCCAACAAGCGGCGTATATGCCGATGAGCAAGGAAGATGGAGTGTGGCTTGGCGCGTACTCGATGCACAGTTTTGGGGAGTCCCCCAGCGTCGCCGCAGAATCGCACTTGTCGCAGATTTTGGAGGTCTCAGCGCACCCGAGGTATTATTTGTCCGCAACGGCGTGTTCGGGAATCATCCGCAGAGCGAATGCGAGAGGCAAGAAGCTGCCGGAGATGCTGGAGCAAGCTCTGCTGGAGCAGGCGCAGTTGGACTTGACATCTACAACTTTGCCGTAACTGGCGATGTAGCAGCTTCTCTTACAACTGCAACTGGTTTGGGTGCATCAAACACAGAACCAAGCACAATGATTCCTGTGACGCTTGAGACCGGCATCGCCGCACGAGAGGGAGACGGATTAATTGCCGTAGCAACTCAGCAGGGCGGAGCTGAAATCAGCGAGAACGGCATCTGCCCCACAATCACGGCAGCCGCCGGTATGAGCGGAAACAACCAGCCGTGGATTTGTTCGCTTGAACATAGCATCGCCGCACGAGAGGGCGTGAGTGGTGCGCTCCGTGCGAACGCTCTTAACACAACAGACCGTCATGCTGTCGCATATGGCATCGGCAGCTACCATTCCAACGCATGGAAGAGCGACAATCCCCACAGTGGCGTATATGAGGCAGACACAGCCAAGACGCTGGACGCGCTGAATTGCGGATACCCTGCCTGCAACCAAGGTGGTATGGCTATTGTGGAGTCTGTCGGCTTTGATGCCTATCAGCACCACGGCTATCGAGAGAACGACAAGTGCGGAACTTTAACCGCAGGGCAAAACGATGGCGTGCGCGGCGACACTCCGTTGATTGTTGAGCCATACACAGCAGGAAGCTATGGACAATACATTGAAGGCGTAGGAACGCTTCGTGCAAGCGGCGGAGACTATGGCGGTGGCTCTGAAACTCTTGTTGCTTGCGGAGTTGATTGTCGTAACGCAACCGAGTATGTGGAGTTCAGCGGCACATTGCAAAGCGATGCATCGCACAACAACAACAGCAACAATGTTGTCCGGGTGAACCACATCGTCCGCCGCCTGACTCCTCTGGAGTGCGAACGCTTGCAGGGATTTCCTGATGGTTGGACGGACATCGGCGAATGGGTTGACTCCAAGGGCAAGAAGCACAAGGATGCCGACTCCCCACGCTACAAAGCACTTGGCAACTCGATTGCGATTCCCCCTTGGAAATGGGTGTGCAAACGCTTGTGCGCTTGCTACGAAAGAGATGCAACGATGGCTTCTCTGTTTGATGGTATCGGCGGATTTCCTCTCATTTGGGAGCAGCTCAACGGCAAGGGTAGTTGTCTGTGGGCAAGCGAGATTGAGGAGTTCCCCATCGCCGTAACGAAACTGAGATTTGGTGGTGAGTGATTTGCCTACAAAGAAATTCTACTGGCTGAAGCTGAAGCGTGACTTCTTCAAACGTCATGACATCAGGATCATCGAGGCGATGCCCAACGGCAAAGACTACATCCTGTTCTACCTGAAGATGCTGCTGGAGAGCATTGACCACGAAGGCGAGCTGCGCTTCAGCGATGCCATCCCCTACAACGAGCAGATGCTGTCGGTGATCACCAACACCAACGTGGACATCGTGAAAGCGGCTATGAAGTTGTTTATCGACCTGCGCATGGTGGATGTGATGGACGATCAGACCATCTTCATGATGGAGGTGGAGAAGCTGATCGGCAGCGAGTCTGAGAGCGCCGAGAGGGTTCGTAAGCACCGGCTGGAGACCAAAGCGTTACAATGTAACGCCGCTGTAACAAAATGTAACACAGAGAAAGAGAAAGAGTTAGAGAAAGAGAAAGACTTAGAGATAGATAAAAAGGTTACGCCTGCGGCGAAACCCGTCCGCCATAAATATGGCCATTATTCTAACGTCCTTCTCTCTGACGAGGATCTCAAGAAGGTGAAAGCCGAGTTCCCTGACGACTGGTCTGAGCGCATCGAGCGATTGAGCGAGTATATTGCCTCTACAGGCAAGAGCTACAAGAACCATCTCGCCACGATCAGAAGCTGGTCACGGAAGGATGTCAAGCCTGCCGCCAAGACTGCGGATGGCACGGATGACATGGATAAGTACATCAACTGGTGAAAGGAAGGTGCTGCATGAATAGAGGATGCCGAAAGGCAAAGACTGAGCTGGGCTTGTGCCCCAAATGCGGCAGAGATAGCGGAGAGCGAAAGGCAACTGCGGAGTTGCCTATTCGCTTCTTCGTCCGGTGCGCCTCTTGTGGCTACATCGTAGGTGCAGAAACCCAGAGCGCTGCTACCTACAAGTGGAACAAGGGGGCGCAGCGATGAACGAGATACAGATGCTTGAGGTATTAGACCCGTACTCTTTATTCGCATACAAGATAGTCGAGCGAGCTGTATATGACTGGCGGCTGCTCATGCAAGGCAGCTCTGTTGGCGGAAAGGTCAGCATGGAGGAAATCCGGCAGTTTCTGAAAAGTCAGTGGTGCGCAGAGCTGTTGGATGGCACCTGCGTTACAGGAGAATGGGTGCTGAAAATGCTTGAGGACGAGCTGAAGCGCTTAGGTCCTGCGGACACCATGATGCCAACGGAACGCAAAATGCAGAATAAAAAGGTCGTGACTGTTGATGGCGTGACCGCATCGATTTACAGCTGGTGCAAGAAGCTGAAGATGGACGACCAAGCTGTCTACAGAATGTACAGAGATAAAGGCCGGGAATACTGCGAAAAATACCTGACTGGTGTCAAGAGGAGGCGCGGCAATGCTTGAGCAATACACGCGGAAGTACAAGTGGGCGGAGAAGAATCTGACTCCTTTGTACCTGATGGTCACCAAGGACAAGTATGAGCTGCCTCTGGCTGTGGCTGACACGGCAGATGAACTGGGACGACTTGTCGGCGTTGATCAGAGCACGATTATCAAGAGCATTACGCATAGGAAGAACAGCAAGTATATCAGAATATATGTCGATCTGGAGGAAGACGAATGAACCATTTTAGCCGTGAAGAACGCAACCGCGTTTACGAAGCACTGCTGTATAAGAACGGACAGCAGTTGCAGGCGATTGTTGCCATCGAGGAGATGGCGGAGATCACCAAAGAAATCACCAAGGCTCTGCGCGGCAAGCTGCGCCGTGAGCAGCTGGCGGAGGAAGTTGCTGATGCCATGATCATGCTGGAGCAGATTGGCAATATGTTCAACATCAACGACAGCATCAGTTCGTGGATGGACTATAAGATTGCCGAGAAGCAGAGAGAGGTGCGGAAATGAGCAGCGTTGACCATCCGTCCCACTACAACCAAGGAAAGTACGAGTGCATCGATGTGATGGCCGAGACTTTCGGCATAGAAGCAACGAAGAACTTCTGCCTGCTCAATGCCTTTAAGTACATCTGGCGCACCGGCGAGAAGAACGGCCTTGAGGATATCAAAAAGGCTCGTTTCTATTTGGACTATTACATTTCGTTGGAGGAATGGAAATGAATGTTACTGTTTTGAAATACCCAACCACGGAAGATTGGCTTCTGTGCAAAAAGTGCACATTGGTCACGGTGGGCAAGGAAACGGACACGCCGCCCACGGAGAAATTCAAGAGAAACATCTTGAGAGCAAGACATTCCCCCATTCGTGAATTGCGCTTTTTATTCTATCTCACGGATGTTCCCTACTGGGTGAGCGTTCACCTTTGCCGCCACATCCATGCACAACCCTATGTGAAAACGCAGAGAAATGACCGGCAGGGGAACTATGACAGAAATAGCGCACCGCAGAACGCCTTGGTTGACATGATGTGGAGCATGAACGGTGAGGAACTGATCACCGTTGCCAATAAGAGATTGTGCCGACTTGCATCCAAAGAAACGCGGCAGCTGGTCGAGATGATTTGCGGTAAGGTCATCGAACTGTGTCCTGAGTTTGAGGACGAGTTGGTGCCGATGTGTGTGCGGAACGGCGGCGTGTGCCATGAGATGTTCTCTTGTGGTAGGAGGGAGAAGCGATGACTGACAGAGAAAAGCTGATCGAGCTGCTGACGGCGTATTACGGCGCAGACCCTGCTTACTACGCGGAGTTGACAAAAACACCAAGTTCTGTGCCCACTGCGGAGCAGACATGAGAAAGGAAAACCAAAAATGAGTGAGAAGCAAGAGAAAAAGCGCAGATACAATTTGCGGTTGGAGTACATTTCGCATTTTAGCAATTGGCTGGACAGAGAGCCGCCTATGTGGATGTTCTGGAAGTGGCGCAAGTGGAAGAGCGAAAGACCCATTTGGGATAACAGCAAAGAAGCGTTTATCGACCTTTTTCCCTACAGATGAGCAGACATGAGAAAGGGGGAGAACGGATGAAAAAGATTCCTACGCTGTTCGTAAGAACATTTGAAAATCACAAGGTCGTTGGCATTACCGACCAGATCACCGATGGATGTGAAAATGCTTTCCTTCACGGAGACGCTACGGTGAAGATCGATGGAAGCTGTTGCGCAATCATCGGTGGAGAGTTCTACAAGCGATACGATGCCAAGAAAGGCAAGCAGCCTCCCGTTGGCGCAATTCCTTGTTGTGATCCAGACCCTATCACGGGGCATCATCCTCATTGGGTGAAGGTCGAAGATGCGCCCGAAAACAAGTGGTTTGTCAATGCATACAACAACACGCCCGACCGCAAGGACGGAACATATGAAGCTATCGGCCTTCATTTCCAAGGGAATCCGTATGGTTTTGGGGATGATATTTTAGAGCCTCACGGCGTAAAGGTGGTAGATGTTCCGCGGACATTCGATGGTGTCAAGAATTTCTTGGCGACCTTTAACATCGAGGGACTTGTGTTCTGGCTGAACGGAGAGCCGGTGTGCAAAATCAAGCGCACAGACTTTGGCTTTGAGTGGCCGACAAGAAAGGGGGAGAGCGATGGCTAAGTGCTTAGAGTGTACTCACTGGAAGCCGTGCTTTAACGGCAAAGAATGGGATGCGGCGATAGGGTCACCGTGCAAATACTTTGCGCCCGACATTATTGTCGGCGGCAAGTGGATTCCTGTGACGGAGCAAGAAGAGCCGACCGAAAACGGAACATATTTGTGCCACGGCTATTGGTTTGGCAGTAGGAGAAAGCAAACTGAAACGGCAGACTTTTTTGGAGAATGGAATATAGCAAACAATTTTATTCTCACCCATTGGATGCCGCTGCCAGAGCCGCCTATGAGAAAGGGGGAGGACGATGGCCAACTGTGAAATTTGCAGACATCCATACTGCAAACACGCCGGAACGAGAAGGATAGGCATTTTTGTTGATTGCGCCAACTATATGCCGAGGCTATTTCCGCGCAACAACGCAGACCGCATCCGAGCCATGAGCGATGAGGAATTGGCGGAGTACATACACGCAGTTTCTATGGGTTGGCAAGATTGGTGCGATTACCATTGCGAAAACAAGGGGGATGACGGATGCGACAATTGCATCCTTGATTGGCTCAAACAGCCTGTAAAGGACGGTGAGAACGGATGACACTTCGTGATGCGTGTGCATTGATGGAGAAATACGCCGAATGTCCTCGATGTGGATGCGCTGTTGTCGGAAGCGGGCAAGGAACGCTTGAGTGCGACACAGAACAGGGGTATTTCAAAAGAACTTGCCAATGCGGGTGGAGCGTGGAAGTAAAGGACGGTGAGGACGATGTGCGGTAGTGTAAGTATGATCGATGGACACATTGACGAAGTTATCATCAAGCCAGATGGTATTCATCCGCTCTCCCCACACCACTTTGTTGAGGAAGAGCATCTGCGGAATGTGACGGTGCAGATTCTTCGGTGCAAGGACTGTGGTCATGTGTCTGTTGGCTGGCACAGACAAGATAATACGGAAGAGGTGGGGGACGATGGCTAAAATTCTAACTGATGGAGAAACAAAAATCGGTGCGTATATGTTTCCCGATAGAAAAAAGCCGTGTTTGTGCGTGGCGAAAGGCAGTTCCATTGTTGTGTATGGTCATTTCATCAATGAGGATTCTGCCGAAAACTTCATGAGCGAACTGGCAAAGTTTATGGGAGTGAAGGAAATGGACGGTGACAACGATGGCTGAATTGAAACCGTGTCCAAACTGCAAGAGCAAGGAATTGTCCGTATGGCGTATTTCGCTGCCGAGAAGAAGCAAATACTTTGTCGAGTGCGACAAGTGCCACTGGTGCGGCGAAACAAAGGTATTCGCGTTTAGAGCGAAGCTAGCATGGAACAGGAGTGTTGACAATGGGCGGTAGCGTTAGTTTAATCGATGGTCACATCGATGAGATCAGCAATGTCAACAGATGCGTCTGTTGCGGAGAGATTATCCCGGAAGGGCGAATGGTATGCCCCGTGTGCTTGGAGAGGGAGGAGCGCGAATGATCGGCTTTATCATTGGCTTTTTCATCGGCGGCTTCTTTGGGTTTATGATCGCAGCCATCCTTACTATGGCAAGAGAGGATGATAACAAGTGAAGCGTGATGACTTAGACGAAATCATCGATAAGGTGGTTTACGCCATCGATATTTTGCTGTTGCTGATCGGCTTGGTTGCGCTGATTATTCACAAGCCGTTCTGGGCGGCGGCAGTTGTCGTGGAAGACGCTTTTGCAGAAGAACCGAAAAACGAAGTGGTCGTGCAGGAAATCGTTGAGCCTACTGTCTGCTATGAGCTGACCGCAGAAGAGCGAGATCTCATCGAGCGTGTTGTGATGAGCGAGGCAGGTGGTGAGGAGTACATTGGTCAGCAGGCTGTAGCGCAATGCATTTTAAACGCCTGTGAGCTGTGGGGCGCTCGTCCTGCGGCGATCATAGACAGCTTGGGTTACGCCACTTATAGAGAGAACGCCTCGCAGAGCGTAAAAGACGCTGTGTCAGCTGTGTTCGATGATGGCGTAAAGGTATTGCCGGAGACTGCAATGTACTTCTATGCGCCGGACATCGTCTATTCAGAGTGGCATGAGACGCAGATTTATCTCGACACGATTGGCTGCCACAAATTCTTTGCGAGAAGGGGATGATGTCATGAAGGGCAACGAATACACATCACAGGATGCGCTGTGCCCCTTTTATTCATGCGAGGTGGCACAGATGATCAAATGCGAAGGTGTGGAGCAAGGCACCGCATTGCATGTGGCCTTTGACACAAGGGAGCATAAGACCGCATACAGGGACAAGCTCTGCTGTGACAAGTACACCAGATGTATACTCTTTAAGATGCTGGAGGCAAAATATGAAGTATAACAACAGCAAGGTGCAAACGCCGAACGGAGAGATCTTCGACAGCGTCAAGGAGTACAAGCGATGGCTTGTCTTGCGCACCATGCAAGAAAAGGGGCAGATCAGCGAGCTGCAACGGCAGGTGAAGTTTGAGCTGATCCCTTCGCAGTGGGAGACTGTGGAGCGCTACGGCCGACATGGTCAACGCCTGAAGGATGGCAAGAAGTGCGTGGAAGCTGCCATCAACTACATCGCTGACTTCACCTACAAGGACAAAGATGGCAAGCTGATCGTGGAAGATGTCAAAGGCGTTAAGGATGACAAGTACATCATCAAGCGCAAGCTCATGCTTTACCTCAAGGGCATAAAAATTCTTGAGACCTAACATGGACATTGCAATTTGATGTGATACCCTATATGTGGGTATGGTTGCGAAAATTACTCCCGTAAGAGAAGAGAGCGTAGAGGACGGACTACTCTATGCTCTCTTCTTTTTTGCATTTTTAGGGGGGGTTTGGATACGGAGAACGGCATTGTAAAATAATTGCATGACAAGGAGGCGGCTTATGGCTGACTGGACAAAGATTAAAACGGAATACCTAACGAAGAATACCAGCTACCGTAAGCTCGCTCAAAAGTACGGCGTAAACGCCACAACAATTGCTAAGAAGGCGAGTAAAGAGGACTGGGTATCTCAACGCCAACAGCAGGCAAGCAGGACGCTATCAAAAACGCTAACAGCTGTTAGCAATAGAGAAGT
>JAEIGA010000988.1_pt1 | contig 42813 bp, 66 predicted proteins | sample 9270691 | NCBI WGS metagenome assembly JAEIGA01 (sample SAMN17057246, study PRJNA624740) | gut metagenome | biome: biome; isolation source: fecal sample | host: Bos grunniens | place: China: Xizang | collected 2019 | reverse complement strand
CGGTTCGTGTATGCAGTCGCTGCACTAGACGTTGGCGATAAATATTCATCCATTAAATCTTGTGTAATACCAGAATTGATTGCCGCCCATTGTGCCGCAGTAAATGAACTGTTATTTAATGTATATTCATAATTCCACGTGACCGTTGAACCACTTACTGTTGCTTTATAACGGCAGAACGCACGGTTTAATGAAACATCATCTTTATCAATGTTATCTGCTTTCAAAGACCATTCTTGTTCTACAATATCAAATCTATACAGGTCAAATTTAGTCCCGTCTATAACCCACGCATAATCATAATCTGTTAATAAATTCTTGTCATACGCATCCAATGCAACAAACGTTGCCCAATCATTACCGTTATCTGTCACAACCTGATTTATAACAAACGCATAGTCGTTGTTAGTTATTGCGCCAGAATATGCACGTAATTCTGTCACATTTGCAAAAGTGCCAATGAAATTAGCCGTCTGTGTTGCAACTGTGCTATTCACAAATTCTTTATCTGCCAACTGGTTTGATGCTGACGCTGCACTTGGTATTAAAGCCTGAATATCTGTTATACTGGCTTTGATTGGTGTTAAAATGTTGCTGTGCGCATCACTTGCCGTGTTATGTGTTGAGATTGCCGTTGTTATTGACAGCCCGACTTCCTGTGCGTTTTGATAGTTCGCATCGTTCGTAAAGTCACTTACGTTTGTCGGCTTGTGTAAAATATAATTCAGTTTTGTCGAATCTTCTTCATCCCAGTCTGGTTGTTCAATGGTTATATTTGCAACCCTATTCTGAACCACAGAAACAGTATTCACACGAACATCATCAACACCACCACCGGTTTGTAATTCACGCCACGTCGTCAAATCATCATCAAGTATATAAACTTTGTTCGTGTCTAACACAAAAACAGCCATACCAGCTTCACGTCTTTGTGCAGAAATGGCATCTCTTTCGGCAATGCTGTCAACTTCTCGCCAACCACCCTTACCGTATTTGGCTTCGTGTGTTGCATAAGAATCTTCCGTAGTAAACGGAACTATGCTGGAACTAAGATTTGTCCCTTTTATTTCAGTCATTTTTTTCTCCTGTTATATATATCCAATGTAATCCAGCAGCCAAATTTCTGCATCCTTTGCAGCACATACAAATAGCAGCATTTGATTTTTGCTTATATTTTCTTCCTGCTTCTGCTATACTATCGAACACTTCTTTGGTTTCAACACACATAATCTTTCGTGCATTTCCAGGAACATATCCTAATTTTTGCCCCTTACGCCAATTAAAGTGCGTTTTATAATATTCTTTTTTTGTTTTTGATATTTTGTTTTTTTGCTCCTTTGTCATTGACCGCCCTGTGTTGGGGCTTTCCCAATCAGGTTTAATATCTTTAATTTTTATTCCTTTGTTCCATGGCACGCAAACCCCCTTTTTCCCAAAATTCCATGGTTTGTGTGTTTTGTAATACTCTTTTTTAGTTTCTGATAACTTTCTTTTGCTTTCTTCGGTAATAACCGCTATTCCGCCACCAGTGCTAATATTATACCCAAATTTATTATTGGTTGTATTATACTTTTTAATAAGCTCTATCTCTTTTTGTTCTGCTTCTTTCTTTGACAGTCCATCAAACAAGATTTTACTTTCAAAATTTCCAAAGCCGTATTTTTTTATTGCAGAAACAAATTTCAAACACCCAGAATACCTATGCCCGTTTGACCCCGCTCTTTCTTTAAGGGTCGTTCTGGTTATCCCAATGTATTTTTTCCCGTTAATAGTGTTGGTATAACAATAAACTTTATATGCCATTATAAAACCTCCACTTGTATCGCTGCACCTGTCTGGATGTTATTTACTCTATAAATGTTATATGAATCTGTATAACCGCTTGCATTTGTAAATTGTCTGGTTTCAACCAACATATCGCTGAACGATAACCCGCCGACCTTAAATGCTATACCATTACAATACGATGTTTTGATTGCAAAATAGAAATATTTACCGCCAGAACAGTTAAATGTTCTCGTTTGCTGTCTGCTGGTTGATAATTCACTCGACAACGCTATGATTTCTTCGTCTGTAAGCGATGTTTTAGCACTGACCCCCCAATACCGCTTTGGCATAAAATTAACCGTTGTAGATGCGGATTTTTGTGTCGTGCCGTCTGTTCCTGTGATTGTAAATGTTTTGTTTTCTGATATTGGCGTATCATAAGTGTATGTTCTTAAAGCGGGGTCTAAACTGCCAATCCCCTGATTTAATGATTGTGAAACCATTGTTTTGTTCCAAACCCACGTCAAAACCGTTGTTGCCCTTGTAGAACCAATCTCATAATTGCCACCACCCGAAATGCTAACCGTTGGTGTGACATATAACAATTTGTCCATTGCATCTTGCAAATTATGCATTGCAGGATATTCGCTGTTTGTGTATGCTATATCTTGTGCATCTGGTTCAATGTTCGCAATCTTATCAACCACCACAGAAACACCGTTCAACTGGACATCGTCAACCTTGCCTGCGTTTTCTATCTGTTCTTTTATTTCATCAGACAACCCAAGTGGCGATGCCGTTGTTCCTTGCCCTTTAAGGGTTTCATCATGGATAACATTAGTCAAACCACCCTGTTGAACTTCTGTTTCAACAGATTGACAGTTTTGCTCTAAAACAACTTCTATGTCAGACATTTTATTCCCCTTGTTCTGCCGTATTATCAACAACCATAGGTAATACGTTTATAGGAATATTTCTTATAACGGTCACCGCCAAATCATTATTGTCATATATCTTTAATGCACCCAAATACGACCCTTCTTCTATGGTTGCCGTCTGCTCTCTTGTAAATACCAGCGATAATTCTTTACTGGTAATGTCGTTCCACTCATAACGCAAATGCTCAACCTGGAATACAGCCTTATATCCAGTCAAATCTAAATCTGTTTTCAAACGAAAAATAATAGAATTGCCTAATGCATTTGTATCATCGCCTTGAACAATAATAAAACCAGCCTGGCACCCGCAACAACTCATTTTGCACCCTTTCTCTTGTTATTTTAATAATAGTGTATTTTTATTTTTTTTTCAACTAACGGGAATTGCACTTCTGATTTAATAAACATAAATCACATGGATTTCTGTTCCATTCTTCCCAATGTTCGAGTGTTTTTTGCAAAAACTCTCTGTCCGCAAATCTTATGCGCCAGTTATACATAGCATGATAGGTCAAATCAAACTTTTTTTCTTCAAATTCACATGGCATAAGATTGCTTTTTATACTATTTACAACTTGATGCGCTGGAAATAAATTATACGGGTTGCTCCAAATGTATTTAGGAACTCGGCTCTTTGGTATGTAGTGTTCTATGTTTTGTTTCCCTTTTGGTATTTCTAAATCACTAAGAACACATATAGCCATTTATTCCCCCTTTACTTCTTCCCCTGTGATATTTTTTAGTTTTTTTCTTGTTAATTGTGTCAAAATATAAAATGCCCGACTTCCCGTCATCTTATAAAAATTCTCTAAAACACTATAAAACTCTATGCCAACCAACGCACCAGCAAATAATCTTGCCAATTCTGCGGACTCTGTCCAACTAGGCAATACCAATTCAAATACACGTGCGCATATTATAACAAACATATAGGAACAGCACTTGTAAATACTTTCCCTGAACCTTGCAGACGACCACATTTCACCACGAACACGGCTCGCCCAACATCCAGTTATAAAATCTGCTATAACCATAAAACCACAGGCACATAACCACCATCTAATAGGCGCAAAAAATGTTATGCACGCTGTCCAAACAGCATACATAATATTCCCACTATTTATATGTTCCGTTATGTTCCAGTGTTTCATCTTATGCTTTCTTGATTATTTCAATCAGTTTATTCAGCCAATATTTACCAGTTTCAAACAAACCTTTAATAACCAGCGCAATAAGACCATAAACTAATTGCCATATATATTTTGCTGTCCCTTCAATAAATGGAATTACCAACGTTTTGTATTCGTTCCAAAGTTTTTTCCATTCCATTTTGTATTGTTCCCACAAGTTGTTCCAAATTCCCTGTGCTTTTACTTTTTTCTTTGCCATTTTTTACCCTTTTTTATATTTGTTTCAAAAATGCCACACAAATTATGGTTCTAATCTTTCCCAACTATAATTTGACGAAGTTTCTTCAATTGTGCTTGTAAATTCTACAATGTCGCCATCTTCTGGTGTCCCTGTAAAAGTAAATCCTGCGTTTTCATAATCTGGCGTATATACTTGGAACGAACCGACCGTATTACCTTCTGAATTTTTGCCTGTCAACAACCATAAATCGCCACCTTGAAGATATTTCAATGTGCCACTAACAATACTTGTAATATCACCAGTTATATATTCGGCACACAAATTTGATAACGCACCTGCTGTTGCCGTGATAATTGTTCCACTTATTGTTGCTGGTTCAAACACCACAGTATCGGTATATGTCGTATCCCCAACGCATTCATATATATAGCCACGAGTAAAATTAGTATCTGTTGCGCCAGTATAAATATGAACCTGCCCAAGAACACTTGCTCCTGCTGTTGGCATAGTTTTTGACACATTTATAAAATTGCCAGACAACGCATCGCCATCAGCAACGACTCGCAATGCACGTCTGCCTTTACTATCAACAGTAAAACAGTCGTCATAATTATATACTGCGCTTGGGCTTTCTTCGGAAACAACGGTGTTTACCGCTATATTTCCTTGGCTATCTCTCACATACGCATCATCTTTCATCTGTCACCCCTTTATTATATAATATCGGTTTTCTTGTTTTTTTTCAACGTATTCAATGCATTTTCTTCGGTAAATGTTTTCCTTTCTTCAAATTCGGCACGTTTACCGATGTTAAAGTATGATATAGGTCTATAAAAGCCCATGGCTCTCGAAAAAATCTCGCACTTTGTTCTTTTTATAACTTTTGTATTGTCCATATCTTACCCCCTATGAAATTCTTTGTATTTGAACAAATCCTTGTGAACCACTAGTTCCTGTTGTCCCACCAATGCCATAATCGGCATTTACACCATAACTTGAATTTTCTGATAATGTATCCGTTGGTGTAGTATGATGATTTGAACCAGATGTCGAACTACTATATCCATTGCCACCACCGGCACCACCACCAGCATCAGGTGAGCCACCAGCGCCGCCACCGCCACCACCACCGGTATCTGTTGAGTGGTTGCCCGCTGAACCGCCGCCGCTTGCCCCGGATGCGCCACCGCCTGTTGCTCCCGAACCACCATAAGCATAATTCTCATAAAATCCCCCATTGCCACCATTACCTGATGATAGCGATGAAAAATCAGAGTTTCCTGCTGTTCCGTTTACACCATACCCATAATCATTTGCCGCTCCTGTTTTTCCCGGTATAGACGTAATAGTTCCGACAGATGATATTTCGTAATATCCGCCGCCGCCGCCACCGGCACCACCATAACCCCATGTTCGAGCGCTATTACCAGCAGCGCCACCACCGCCGCCACCACCGCCGCCGTTCGCCGAATAATAAGAAGAACCAATTTTTACATAAGACGGCTCGCCGCCGCCACCGCCGTCACCGGCTTTATTCCATGAACCTTGTCCACCAGCACCACCATTTCCACCGTTAGCGTATGTTTTCCCGCCTGCGCCGACATAAATGGTTGCTGTTGTTGGTGTAGATATATTTACACTATAAACCTTTAATTCACCTTTGCCACCTGCGCCGCCTGCGCCCCCTGATGCTGTGTTTGAGTTGTCACCTGTTGAACCACCTGCACCGCCTGCGCCACGGACTACTATTCTGTATGTTCCCGGTAATAATGTTTCTGTCGTGTTGCTTGTATATGTTTCCGTATGGTCAAATTCCCATTTGTTAAACAAAATACGTCTAACCCCGTTTACAAATGTATATCCAGCAATTATTTTGCGCATAACACCATTCAGGCGAACCCGTGGATTATACGTAAACATCTTGTGCCGTCTGCCATTTTCAAATATATACAACGACATTTTTACCCCTTTTACTCTAAAACAAAATACAAAGTTCCATCTACACCAGTGCTTGGTATTGAATTTGTCAAAACAATATTACGAACCTGTGCCGCAAGTTGATTGCTCAATGTGCCAACCATAGCATCACCACCTGCATTTAATCCTAATTTTTTCCAACTTGTGCCATTTATAAAACTTGGTGTCGTGACAAAATTATCACTGTTCCCATTTTTCATGCTGACAACTGGATAACTAGGTTTGTTGTTTTCAAATACCCACAACACAGCACCTTCTGGATAACCGCCAATCGCATTACTAACATCTGAATCAAATGTATAACAACCACCATTCTGTTGAAAAAAGTTATGCGACATTGGTATATAACCCATTGCATTAAAATCTTGCCTTTTTGGCGGAACTCCACCTTCATCAATCGGTGTTGACGTTTCTTCTGGAAATCCCTTTTGGAAGCTAGCACGCCCTGATTCTAATGTCGTGTCCTGTATGTCTGTATGCTGTCCGCCCGCAGACCAGATTCTCGGTATTACCGTTGGTTTTGTAAAACTATTTGCCATTTTTTACCCCTTATTTATAAAATGTTCCACCATCTGCATTTTCTGTTCCTGTTTCACCCGTATGGTCATCTGGCTCACAATTATAAGCACCACCCATATTTGTCGTTGAGTTTTCTGTCTTTGGAACAGTTGTCATACCCTCAAATCCTAATATTCTTGTCCATTGACCACTAATTGACATATTATAAGAAACCCCCGCTGGTCTGGGCAAGAACGTATAAACAAATGTCCCTGTTAGGCTATCTTCATACCCCAAAGATAAAATATCTGCTTGTTCTGGGTTAATTCCACCTTCAAATTCTATACTAGCAGTCATGTCCAAATTATCTGTGACCTTGAATAAAGCAGTAGGAAACAGTTTTTTTATAATACTTGTCAACCCATAACAAGAGCCATTCCATGTTAAAACTGCAAAACGAACCTTTAATAACAATCTGTATTGTCTATCTGTTGCCTGTTCCCCTGCAATCATAGGTCTTTGAACACGTAATAATCTACCCCACAAATCAAGTCCGTTTGCATCGCAGGTGTCTAAATTAAATATCTTCCTGTCAAACTCTCTTTGGAATTGCGTTATAGCCGTATCTAAAAACCTTTGCGCATTATCAACTATGCCCTTTATGTTTTTGGCTTCACTGTATTGCCATAAAACAACAGGGCTGTAATCATACTGATAATTAAAATTCACTACTCGTGTCATTTATGCTACCACGTTCACTGTTATGTTTGATGATTCTATTACTAATTTTGTTGCTTCACCCAATGTGATAACCGATGTGCTTTGTGTGTCGCCAACATCACCAATCGTCACAGATTCTATAAATATATCTGGAACACTACTGCTGATTGCCGCCGCAATTTCAAACGGTGATAAACTGCCACCTATTGCAACTCTGTCAACTTCTGGATTATTCCCATCTAAAAACTGTGCAATCGCATTTTTTATATCGCCAACCAAATCATCGCCAGAATAATTTTTACGCAATACGTTTATTGTGCAAGCAATACTGCGTTCTTTCGGCTTTGCAAATACAACTTTATGCTCTGACCCGTCATTTTCATCATTATAGTTTATTTCTACAATATAATCTTCTCCTTCCGTTGTTTCTGCCGCAATATAGCCCGCACCCAATGTCTTTTTCTTATAAATTGCACCCGCTATCTCGGTCGCAACATCTTGATTGGTTATATCTGTTTCGTTGTAATCTACAACCAATGCAATACTATGCGCTGGCAATGTAAAGTCTGTGTCCAGAATAACCGCTGTATTTGTTGTGTTTTCATAACCCTTGACCTGTATAACATTATCAATATTTGCTACTGCTGATGTTATAGCAGTCAATGCAGCCATAGAATTTATGTTCAATGAATCTTTTATTCTGTTTCTAAATTCTGTATCGCCTTCTTGTTCTTCACCAATAGTCGCATCTGCATCATTATTTACAGATTCAAGTCCCGGAACAGACGAAACTATACTACTTATGCTATTTACTGAAACATTTATAATACCAGGAACTTCTGCTCTAAATGTTCCGCTAACTCTACCAGTGTCCCCGATAATAAATTCTTCATCATTTACAAATATATCACCGTCATCACTTCTTAATTCTGTCCCAACAGGTATAATTGTTCCAACAACACCCATCATTGTAATCGTCACGGTTGTATATGTCGCCGCTTTTCTTTGTATCTGGAACAACGAACCAATATCATCAAGCACAAAACCATAGGCTTTGTCTATGTTCAACATGTTGCTTGTTGCCGCTATGGCTTGCAATGTAAATACTCTTTGACGGGCTATCAATTCAATAATGCGCCCCTGTGGAGTTTCTGGTTCTACTGATAAATTGCTACCAAAAACATCACGCCATTCTTGCTGGACATCTGATAAAATATTTGATGTGTCTGGAACAATTACACCCGAACCAGTCAAATAATCATAATATTCTGCATATTCCGCCATTTTTTACCCTTTTATTTCAACGATTCCATAATTTGAATTTACTGTTAAATTAAATATAAAATTGTTCCCGTCAAGCCCATAATTCCAATGTCTTATGCTTTCTACATCTTCTATTCTTTTTACAAGGCTCAATACCTGTTCTTCCCATAACTTGACCAAAGGCTTATCTGTAAGCAAAAGCCCCATATAATCTATGCCCCTGTTTAGGTTGTATGCATATTCGCCCCTTTGTAATCTGACCCTGTTTACTATTATCTGCCTTAATGCTTCAATACCGTCTGCCATAACCAAAACCGCACCAGAAACCGCTTTTCCACCAGTATCAACGACATCTAAATATAAATCATTGTTGTCATCTGTTATAAAACTAATCATTCTTGCGCCCCTGATGTTATTGCCGTTGCTGTTGTCGCACCTTCACCCGTTGTCGGATTCGTTTGAACCGCTATCGCACTAGGAACAATATGCGTATGATTCTTAAAGTTTATTCCATCTATAACAACATTATTCCCTTCGCTAATTATTGTAATAGATTTCGCTTTTATTTTCAACTCGTCATCACTTTCTAAGTTTATTTCTTTGTCTTTCAATGTGATTTTTGTCTTTCCGTCTGTCGTTGAAAGCACCAGCGCACCATCATCACTATCACTAACATTATAGCCGTTTATCTTATCTGGAACGAAAAAACCGTATCTGTATAAATGTCTGGTATAAGATTGTTGTTGTGCAGGCTTTTTGTCTTTTTTGAACAAAGACGTATCTAAGTCTGCACCAACCAACCAACCTGTATCCCCCGCCTTACAAGGAAACGATATAAACAAACTACCGCCGAAAGGAGATAAAACAGTGGTCGTTATATCCGCCCAATTCATCGGGCTACCGTCTGCACCTGTCATCTGAACAGCGGGGGAAACTACTACCGTGTCCCTGCTTACTACTTCTTTTATAATAGCAGGAATACACGTTTGGAAACTTTTAGCAAAATCATCCAACATTATTTGCGTTAATGTTCTTTCATTTGATATAAACGGTCTATAAATTGGCTTGCTTTTCATTATTTACACCTTACACATTGCAAATCTGTATAAAATTCTGTTTCTCTGGCATTACCGTGATGATTTATGCCTGTTATATTATAAACACCATTATATCTTGGTATTACTGTGCTTTTTAATTCAATCGACATTCCACATTGCAACGAAACATCTAACAGTGTTTTTATTTCTATACCAACATTATTCGGTTCTGGTATGCCTATCATGCCATTTCTTGCACTGATTTCTATTGTCGGTTTTTCCTTTATTTCATTACTTGCCCTAAAAACAGAAACAATATCATTTTGTATTACTATACACAGCGAATCTTCCGTTATAACATTTCCTGTAATATCTTTTATTACATTTGTTAAAAACTCATATTGCGAACCAGTAAACGAATATTCTTCAACTATTTCTTGCAACCGGCTATCTTTTCTCATGTTTTCGGTTATATCAAGATTAAATCCGCACTCTTTGACCGCTCTTTCCAACAAATCTAAAAATCTTATGTGTTTTTCTTTTACCTGTATTTCTGTCCCCATTGTGTAAAGACTTGACCATGCAGATATCATTAAACTTGTGTCTGGCTGACCCGCAGGCTGTGCTTTCAGAATTTGCCCGTCAAATAATCTTCTGATATTTGTATCATAACCACACCAGAATTCTATTTTTTTCATTTCTGTCATGAATAGTGCCGCATTATCGGTTATTTCATACAGGTTTTTGGAACTTAAATTATCTATAATAAATTTAGAATCTAACGGCACTAATGTATCTCCCTGATAAAATACATCAAAATCAATATACGTCTGGTCATCTTTACCAAACGTTGTATTATCTATTTTCAAATATGCCGTTCTTGTTCTCATAATTCATCTTCTGTATAAAACAATAATTCTTGTGTTTCGTTAAACTTTCTAAAATTCGGGTATTCGTTGTCAACACATCTAAAATAAAATTTACCGCCTGCACTTATATATTTGTAAAGATTTATAAAATTGTTTGCCAAACATAATTGACTATGCAACAACCACTCCCCATTTAGTGCAATATCAGCAAACGTCATTTCTTGTATTGTTCTCAATCTAACAAGAAAAACATTGCCATTTATCACAAAAGATAATTCCTGATTTGGTATTTTTTGCAATTCTATTTTATACATCATAAACCCTTATGCTACTTGTGTCCCCGTGTTTTCTGTTGAAACATCTGACGCTTCTTTTGCATTGTTTGATACAGACTTTTCTTCCGTTGATGAAATAAATTCCTGTATTTCCCTTAAAACCAACGTGAATTTGGCTCTGTCTATCGTGTCGTGTTCCAAATCAAACGAAACATCTTTTATAACCAAATTTTTATATACACCATATTTGGTCTGCAATATTATCTTCTTTTTAAGAATCCTGAACTCTTCTATCTGGTTATAAATATCTTCAAAATATAATGTCGGCATAGCAATTACGATTTCCGCTGTTGTCGGCAATATTATACTTGAATCTGTTAAAATAGCACCAGTTTCAACAGGGTGGTCGCATAATTTAGATTCTTTATTCACTTTTGCTTCTACATACGATATACCGTATGGATTTACACCTGCAACATTTGCTATTTTTTCTGCGCCTTGCCCATCTAACAAACCTGTAAATAATTCATTATATTTGAATTGCAAGCCCCATAAACCACTAGATACTTTATTGGCTTGTCTTTCCAGCCAACTGGCATCTGCATTTTCTTTTTCTTCAATATCTGGCTGTTCATACAAAACAATGGCACGTTGGTCAATCAACATACCTATTGCCGTCTGCGTTAATCCTACTGCCCCAAAACCTGCCATTGTTTACCCCTATTTCGTTGGTGCAAGTTGCACATTTCTTTCGTATTTTACGTCTTTCACTTGTGTATTTTTGTTCTGACTTGTCGCTTCAACCGTCAATCTTAATGTTGCATCGCCTGTATAACTTCCCTTTTGTTCTATCATGGAACTAGGGCTTGGTATGATTTCATTGGCTTTATCCCAGCCACCATCATATTTTTGTTGTCTGAATTTTTCTACAAGGTCAATATATTTGTCATAACTTATTTTGCCTTGTTTGTATAACCCAAACTGATATTGACTATATGCTTCTGGGGTTATATCAGGCTGTTCTTCTGGTGCTTTTTTATTAAATGTATTATACCACCATTTGCCAACAGATTCGCCCTGTCTCTCCCACCAGGTCATATTAAGAACCTTGGCTATTGATTCAACCGCCGGTGTTAAAATCCCCAGTGCATTTAATACAGATGTCAACGTTGGCGCAAGATTATTCATTGCGTTTTCATAGGCGGTTTTTAATGCTTCTTCTGCTTCTATCAGTTGTCGGGTTTCACTTTTGCTCAGTTTTTCCCATTTTTCCCTATTCGCTTTGTTTGACCAATTTGCCCCTTGTTCTGATAAAAAGTTCGCCATAGACGCATCAATGCCGTATGCGCTCGCTATTTGGTTTATTCCCCACTGGTCGCCTTTGTTGCGCAATTTTTGCATCGCAACGGCTATGTTGGTCATCAACTGGTCTTGGCTTATGTTTCCATAATTAAAGCCAATGCCATACATTGCGTTGACACGTGTAATATCTTCACTCAAACCACGACCATGTGTTGCACCACCAATTATGTTTGTAAGATTCATATAGGCACTGCCTGCCGTTTTTGCATCACCGCCATATACTCTTAATGCCTTGCCCAGTTTCCCAATCTTATCGGCAGCAACACCCGCACTATCAGCCATCATATCTATTTGTATGCTTTCTGCCGCTTTTGAAAAAACCGTGCTTATCATCTTTGACAAAGCAAAATATGCCAGCGCAAATTTACCAATTGCAACTGTCGCTTTACGGAACGAACCCTGAACCTTATTTATACCCTTTGATGCCGTATTCGCTCTCTTGCCCATATCTGCAAGACGTTTATTCATTTCATCAGTAGCCTTGCGTATCTTTGCAAGGTCTTTCACAACAAAACGTAATGCAAACTGGGCTTCTTGATTCATCTTTTCTTTGCCTTATTCATAATCTTTTTATTATACTCTGACTCGTTTACCTTTGGCACGATATATGCTTCATACATATACATTGCATCTTCCACAGAATATATCGTTTTCAGTTCGTGTAATGTCGCTAATCTCTTAGATATTAAAAAACCAATCAAATTATCAACATTAGCATATTCTTGACCGGCGAAGTCATTGTCTTCCTTTATTTTTATGCTTCGCCATCCCTGAAAAAACTAAAATTATATGCCAACATTTCCTGTTCCAATGCAGCCAACATTTCAGCACTTTTTACATGGTTATCTATTAAGCCTTGTGTTTCTAATGCTATTTTGCGCCCGTCTGGCAATGCAACCCGAACGTATTTCATAATAAGTTTCATAACTTCTTCATTGGCATCATAATTTGAATTTATATCAACCATTGACGTTGAATATTTCATCATTATTTTTCTGCCAACCACCGCAGGAAATTTGCTTAAATAAAACTCTTGGCTTTCTATTACATTGTCTGCTTTGTCTTTCACACAAACAGTTTTGGCTATTTCGTCAATATATTCCATAATTTACCCCTTTCTTATTTTAGGTGGCTTTTACACCACCTTTTTTTATGCAACGTTGTTTTCAAACACAAATCTGAACGAACGGCTATTTGCACGACCATTGCTTGAATAATCTTGCGCTGGTTTTCCGCCAATAATATAACCATTTGTCAATAATGTCTGTTTTCCGTCTGGATGTGTTATAACCATTGTTATCACATCTTTACTTGAAACACGGTTTTTCTGTGTCATGTTCAAATTGAACAATGTTTCCAGGTTTTCGCAATCTTGCGTTCCAGGAATAACATTTATTTCAATTTCACATGGTGTTGCTACACGCCATGCTATCAAATCGCCATTGACCCCCATTGCTGTTTCCATAGTTGTCATATCGCTAATATTCAGACTGTCGCCATCATCAGAAAAATGCGAAACTTCAAACCCAACTGGAAAACTCGGCATTGCTTGAATCAATACCTTTAAGCCCATTGCTGATACATCTATTGCCATTTTTTACACCTTTTGTCTTTGGGCTAGACATTATCTAGCCCGTTGTTATTAAATCAAAATATCTTTTCCGTCTACATAGTTAATGCTGTCGCCTTTACCATATACTAACAAATACGAAACTTTGTATTTTTCTGTTTCATCTTCTGTATATTTTACGACATTTGCATCAATCCAATAGCCAATACTCTGAACATCTTGCCATGCGTTTTTATCGCCTGTTATCTGGCTTATGTAAATTTTCTGCGTGTCATCAAGTGTTTTTCCTGCGTTTATCACACCATTAAACACTGCTTTTTCTATAACACCTTGTATCGCCATCTTCACATAACCCAAACCTGTATTTGTCGCTGGCAACGAATCTAAACTCAGGCGCAAATTCAAAATTGCTGTAAATATCGCATCTTTCAACCATGCTTCGTTTACATAAACGCCCATCGAACTAATAGAACCTAACAGTTTACCGTCTTGATAAAATGCTATTTGTTGTCCTGCCTGTTGTGTTGCGCCATAATAATTTACTCTGATTGCATCATAGGCTTTTTGGTCAACTTCGTTGTCAACACTAACCGCTATTCCTGCCGCTTGCTGATACATAAAATCAACAGATGCATTTGGCAAACTATAATTTATCGCCGCCGCAATCGCCATTGGCAAGAATACGCAATCTAAATTCAAAGACAAACCAACACCATCATAATCTTTTAATTTTTCTGCCATTACTGATGCATTTTCTTCGGTCACACCCAAACTCCACATATAGCGGACATTTTGTGCCAAAACCCATGCAGCAATACTTTCTTCTTCGCCAGAAATATCAGTCAAGAACGTGAACGAATAGAAATTATTCGTCAATTCTGTTGTGTCTGTCAACACTTCTAAACCAGTCATTGCATTGCTACCGTTTGATAATATAGCCCCGTTGCTACCTGCGCTCATTCCTAACAAGCCTGCAAGTGAACCAGTCGCATAATCAACAGTAGAATCTGATCCTGTTGTCGCACTTGTCAAAACAAATCTGGACAATGTTGAATTATATTCAATAGCGCCAACTTCGCTTCCCGCTAATGTATCCAAAGCCCCACTAATAACAGAACAAACATCTGCCATAGATGTTGCACTTGCTAAATTCAAGCCAGTCAACGCATAATCAGAACCGTCTATCTTAAACGTAATGTCTGCATTAGTTAATGTTTTCAGCGTATCTAATGTCGTTGATTTTACTTTACCCCACAATCTAGCCGACATCGCTTCGGTTGAATGTAAAGCAAATGATATTTTTTGTGGTTTGTTGCCACTCTTGGAAGTATAGCCGAAATATTTAGATGCAAACGCATATTCGTTGCTTGATATTCCAAACCAATTTCCAACAGCATCTAATCCTGTAAATTCAATAACAGCACCAAAAGGCACTAATGAACTGTTTGTAAATACTCTACCCATCAAATCTCTTTGTGAAACTTGTGATTGTCCACCGACCGCAGATATAATATTTACATATTTTGTTTGTGGTATTGCCATAATTACACCCTTTTTGTTTCTATTTCTATGTTATCAACTTTCGCAATTTTTTTCAACTTGCTTTGCTCTAAACAAAGCAAAAAGTCAAATTGTGGAAGTCTTTCTTGTGTTCCGCTGTCGGTTTCATAATCTAACAACCTTATATTTGTTGCTCTGATTATTTCATAACCAGCAGTTTTCCATTCTGGCACTTTTAATGCCGAATTCACATAAGCCAACAATGTGTCCAACACATCTTCGCTTGTAATCGTATTTATTGTTTCTGTTTCTGGATTTCTTTTTGAAAACGCACTAACACTAAATAATATCTCTTCATACCAATGGTCAGCAACCTGCCAATCTTTGTTTTCATCTTGTTCTTCAATATAACCTTGTGTCCCTATGCGACGTTTGCTTATTTTATATAAATATATCGCCTTGTCCTTTAATCCCTGTATAGACGGTTGATAATTGCGCAAAACAACCCAATCAGAATAACCATTGTCCCGCAATACTTCATTAAACTTTTCTACCAAAAAAGCCCATATCTGATTTTCTGTCTTAATCATAGTTTTTTACCCTCCGAACCAACAGTTTATTCCAATCTTGCCCTGGATAATCAAACCAAACATCAGTCCTGAATATATTATAAATATTCCCTTTGGCATCTATTATCTGGTCATTGCTTTCCAATTTATTCTGCCCAACCACGTTTCCATGTAAATAAACCACGTAAATATCGCCCGTGTCGGCAATCCCCAGTTTATATAATGTATCTCTACCTACTGGCTGAATTGAACCCGTGGTGGTCTTTTTTGCACTATATTTGTTTACCATGTTGCCTAATTCATTTGGTGTGCGACTAATAAACTTTCTGTAATATACAGTCTGTTTCGGTATTACGTTTAATGCACTCTTTAATAAATTGAACATTATAACAACTCCTTATCTGTCCTAGCCTGTATGCTCCCGACCATTATGCCTTCATTTACCAACGGCTTATCAAAACCTTTCCCTTCTATATAAATAGCGTTGCCGTTTTTCCACATCCAACCACCATGAACCGTTATCGGTGAATTCCTTGTAAAATTCCCACTAAGAATTGTGTCTTGAATATCACCTTTTGCTATTTCGCCAAATTTCATAAGGGCTTTATCTATATTGATGTTTTTTTCTTTGTCCATTTCTTTTTGAATCAGACTTTTTAATTTTTCAAGCCAAATCTTCTCGTATTTCATCATTGATTGGTGCATAAATGGTCGTCTTGGTATTCCTGCCTTTGTTCCGAACTCTTGCCACCTTGCAACCTGTGCTATCGGCAAATTGTCCTTGTATCTTTGGTCTTCAAACCAACCTACATTTACACCATAGGCATCTTCCAACCCATGCGGGACTTTGAAAAAATTTACTTTCGCTTCAAGCCCTGCCATTTTATTTTATGCCCCATGCCATAGGCTTCCCTACAAAATATATGCCTATTGAGTGCGCCTGTAATATTGCCAAATACTGTTGCCCGTATCCTGTGCTTTGCAACCATTGTTCTTCGCCATTTCTGGACAATGTCGCTTCCCTGGTCACAGAAACACCATCAACGCTAGCCGACAATTCGTGTCCTGCCGATGCACCCATTGAACTTACTATGCCTGTCTGTGGGTCTATTTCTGCCAATGTTATTAAATGTGCAGCCATAAGTTGAATCAATAACAACCGTATATCATCACTTATTACAAAACTCTTTCTGGAAATATATGCCTGTGCCTGTGTCAAAAACCTTGTCAGCAAACAATCTTTATATTTCACAGGGTTGCAAAATTCCTTAAACGCATTTCTAAAATCATCAACTTTTACCACAACTGCCATTTTTTACCCCCAGATTAAATAAAATGGGCTGGGCTTAAAATAAACCCCGCCCACTGTTTTTTACGCACCACACCCTATTATTTGTTTAATACAGGTGCTTTCTGCCCTTTGTCTTCAAAATCTTTCGGTGTCAACTGGGCAGAACCATCTTTTTTGTTTGTTTTCTTTTTGCTTTCTTCTCTGGCTTTCTTTTCTTCTTTATATACTTCAACAAAGCCTTTTTCTTCATGTCGTTTAAACGCAGGACATTCTTGCAAAATCTTATATTCTTCTTCGCTTATTTCCGTCATCACACCATTTGGGGTTGTCATAGTGTTTTTGTCCATAACATGCGCACCACCTTTAATGATGATTGACCTTTTTGCTCTTTTTAAGCCGTTTGGCGTTGTTTCCCAAACTACATATTCATTATCTTGACTTGCTCTACTTACGATAAACATTTTTATTGCTCCTTTCATAAATCTTGTTCTGGCTAGGGCGAAAACCAGAAACTAGCATTGCCCTAGCCTTTGCACATTATACACCTGTGAAACGAACCAATGCGACAGGAACACGTAAGAACACACCCGCTGTTGCATTAGAATACGATTCCAACACACCTTTTGCTTTTTGTTCAACACCAATCAAACGTAAAGCATCTTGCATGTATTGACCGATAACTTTTTGTCCAGCCAATTCTTCTGCAAACAGATAAACAACGTCATCACCAGAGTTCGCATTGTTCAACTGTGGTGCAGATGTCACACGTAAACCAGGATATGTTTTAGCAATCCATTCACGAACAGATGTTGTTCCTAATGGGTTGACTGTATCCAATGCATCTACTGCATCTGTTGCAATCGCCAATACAGCACGGTCAGATTCTGGTTTGAAGTTGTTTCCAGAACGTGAACGCAAACCAGCCATCATGGTTTTGATATCTGCAACAATTTCATTAAATGTTTTTGTTGCCCAAGTGGATGTTCCCGCTGCACCGTTTGGCAAAGATACGTATGCTGGCATATTTGGGTCATTCAACAAACCATAAGTTTTGTTGATGTCTGCATTATAACCATTGAACGCAATATCATTAGCAGTAATTGCCAAAGATAAACTCGCTGCATAACGTTTTGAACCCAATGCATCAACACGTTGTTTAGATGCACGTGCCGCTTCCAATTTGCCAACTTCCAAATCTTGTTCCATACGAACAATCGTACGGGTTTCATAGTTGATGTTGAAATCTGCCAAATTCAGATTTGTTTTATCACCATAAGCACGGGCTTGACCTGCATATTCAATAACAGGTTGAACCAATTCTTCATCTTCCCATGAACCTGCAAAATCACGACCCAAAATAGAATCTGCATCCAAAGACTGGGTGACAACTTTAATCATATCTGGGAACCAGTGTTGCAAGAACTGAACTGGTGTCATGTTAGATGGTGATGTTTGTAATGCTGGTGCGGCATCAGTCGCATAAGCCTTAAATTCATCCATTGCTCTTTCTGTATAGTGAATACCTAAAAAGTCCAACATTTTATCTGTGGTCTTTTCATCCATTGCGTATGCTTTCACTTTATCAGCAGGAATAGAAAATCTTGTTGCGTCTCTCATAATTCACTCCTTATAATTACGCCAATTCCAAAACTACAGGTTCACCAGCAGCAGCGCCAGATACAAATACGAATTTAGAACCCGCAATTTCAGTATAACCTTCAATTGTTTGACCTGTTGCAGCAGCATGTAATGTTCCATCAGCAACTTTGAAATAACAAGCATTGCCAACGGAAACTGCATTATCACAAGCAACGACAATATGTCCCATTGTGCATAATTGCGCAACCGCACCTGATTTGAAATCCAAACTAGCACCTAAGCCAGTAATAGGATATTCTTTTGAGTTTACAGCAATTCCAGCAAAGGCACCTTCGCCACCAACTACTGCACGACCTTCTGTTGCAGACAATGTAAATGCTTTCGCAATAGCACCTGCTTCAACAGCATAAGGGGCTACACGGCGTGGAGAGTCATCATAAAATGAACCTGGAACACCGAAAGCCAATTTTGTATTTACAACACTTTGTAATGCCATTTTTATTACTCCATTTTTTGTTGTTTTTTATTTACGCAAGATAGGCTTTGATTGCAGGGTCTTCACCGTCTGCCGCTTTATCTTGTCCAAAAGTAAACAAAACACCATCCCCAGTTTCTTTTTCTTCGTCTTTCTTTTCTTCTTCGTCTTCAGACTTTTTATCGTCTTCATCTTCAGATTCTTTTTTAGATTCAGATTCCTGGTCTTCGTCTTTTGTTTCTTTTTCTTCGCTTTCATCAGCGACTTTTCTTTCGCCAATTCTACGAACTTCTTCAAGGATAACATTTAAGAAAGCCATGATATCAGATGCGCGAACATCTTCATCTTTGGTGTCTTTTTCTTCATCCTTAGATTCTTTTTTAGATTCGTCTGCTTTTTCAGCATCTTCATCTTTACCGCATTTATCTTCTGCTTTTTCTTCTGTTTCTGCTTCATCTTCAGATTTTTTGTTTTCAGATTTAGCATATTCAGATTCTTCAAGCAACTTTGCTATTGTTTCCACTTTTTCTTCTTCCCCACCTTCAAAGTCGGAATCAGGTTTCGCAGCAATAGCCATAATTTTGCGGATATATTCTCTTTTATCAGCCATGTTTTCATCCTTTGTTGCTGTTTCTTCTTCACTTTCAATAATAACAGAGTCGCAATTTTTTTTCAACTGTTCCACCGTTATATCAAAACTGTCCATTACGCATTTGTGGTCAAACACCTTTACATCACTGCCACATCTGCCCGCATCAACCAGCGCAATATGATTGCCAACCATGTTTGTCTGGACATAATCATAGTGTTCCCCGTCATATTCGCCAGCCTGTTTTTCAAATTTACAAAAATAACCCAACGACAATTCTTTCTTGCCGTTTTCTATTGCTTCTTTCAATGATTCGCTATATACGGTTATATCTGCATACAAAACCCCATCTTCATATACAGGGTTCGTAATCACACCTTGCACAGGGCGATCGTCCACTTCTGTAAAGCCTTCGCCCAACATTTCATGGTCGTTTATAAATGGCTTTGGCGGGTTATCCCATGTCGGAACACTAGCCAATAATGTTTCGCCACTACGGAAAACCTTGTATATTTTATTCGGTTCGCATTCGTCACTTATAGACGAACCCAAATAATCAAACACTCCCACTTTGGAAATAGGGTTATGTGGTATAAACCAAAAACCTGATTTATCTATCGTTTTTGACATTTTTTACCGCCTTTCTTACCGCTAGTTGCGTTTTTCTTTTCAAAATCACCAACTATGCCAACTTTTTCTAAAACTTTTTTCTGTGCCGTTTTTTGCGTTTTTTTGACACGTGTTATTATTTTTATCATATCATACCTTTATAAAAGGGCTACAAGGCAAAGGAACGTAGACTCAAGAAAACCTTATAACCCTTGTAATCATATTAGCAATTTCCCAATTTTTTTTCAACTCTCGTCATCTGGGTCATATACTGCCCGCATTATACACTTGCAAAATGGCAATTCAGCAGGCAATCCACGTATCTCTTCATGTGCTTTACCTTTCCTGTCCACATATGCTTCTTGTATTACCGGCAACTTGTCCAAATCAAATATAAAACCGTTCAGCCCGTTCGGGTGTCCATCTTCCAAACCAGAAACACCATCCCACTTGCGAATATGGTATAGTCGGCTCGTTTCTTTCTGGTGCGTATGCAACCACTGGACTTTTTTTATGCCAACTTGCTTAAACCGTTGCATGTTCATTGTGCTATACATCTTTCTGGTCTGGTCTAGTGCAATCAGATTAGCCCTGCGCATACCATCATCAAAATACTGATTTATTTCTTCGGCTAACGACTGAATACTGCCCGCACCAGTTATAGACCGAATAACCGCACCAACTATCCTTTCATGAAACTGACTCTGCACACTTGTTATCAAACTGACGTTTTCAATTATGTGTGCGTTCATCACCTGCTTTAATGAATTTGGTATAACCTGTCCTATTAGTTCCAGTTTTTCTTTTGCAAAAAAACTAACCAAAGCCATTTTTAATTGCGTGTCGGTTGCCTTTAATATTTTCTTTACCACCTTGGGCGAATTGCTGTCTGCGAATTCTAAAAACCGTTTTTCCCATTTCTTGCCCAATTTACGCAACCGCTCTTGAATTTCCGTTGTCAACCAACTGCCATTGTCCGCATCTAACGAAACCTGATATTTTTTATCACGATATATGGCAATAAGGGACTTATAGTCTTTTGCCATTGCTTTTACCAATTTTCGCAAATCACGACTATAAACTATTCCAATCGCTTCTGGTGGCACAAGATTTTTACTTTTCAGCAACATCTTCTAACAAATCTGTATCTTCTTCCATTTCTTCTGCTAAATTACGGAAACGGCTGTCTTCATTATCACGCAACATTGTCCGAACTTCACTCGGGTCAATTATTCCTGCACCAACATAGGTCGCATCTGTTTGCGCCTGTTGGCTTTCAATCTGCGCCATTTCCAATTCTGTCGGTGTATCTATTGGGTTCCAGATTACATTTAATTCTAAATCTTTTCCGTATTCAGACAAAGACAACAATTCATAATGGAAGTCTAATATCGCATTAAAATCGTTTTCTTGAATAGCAACCAAAGACTGCGCATAATCTTTCATCTCATAATTGCCACTATTCGCAAGCCCTTTCAACTGGGTTTTCATCAGTTTTGTCGCTGGCATTTCACCAATCGCTGCAACCAACTGAAACTGTGTCATTATTAACGCATCAAAATCGCTCAATGCTGTATCTACCTGTTGAACTTGGTCGCCTGGGTTTTTAATGAAAAAGCCAAAGTTATCACGAATACTGCCCAAACCACTTAAAACCTGTTCCGCTGTATCTGGGTTAGCAATCAGATTGTTTACATTACCATCTACAACCAATAATCTTTTACTCAAAGCCAGTTTTGGTGCTTCATTCGCTACTTTTTCCGCACAATATATCCTTGAATATATCTGCTGTGTCAATGGAATACCGCCATAATAGTATGTCGGCTTTAAGATGTCGCTAACCTTTCCATTGGTCAATTTGCGCAACCATGACTTGTGTATTCTCTTTCCACCGTTTACATGATAATATTCTGGCTCATAAAAGTCTTTTTTGTCTGGTCTTGAAACACCGTCAAGGGTCAAGTCATAGGTCAACCAAAACGGTTCTATAATCTGCATACCTGTATATGTGCCTTTCTTTATCACTTTCGGATTGAAAGGTTTTTCCATGTCCACATCAACATTAAATGTCGGAATAACCACTATCTGACCGAATATCTTTTTATCAACATTTGCTTGACGGCATATATCTTTGATTTTCATTTCGTTATCAGATATATCTTTCAATCTATCCAATGTTTCCTGTTCTTCCTGCTCATCTGTGGAATCGTCATCATCTTTTGTCTGCTTTTTATAGTGCAGTTTATAATCTACCGCAATCGCATCTTGCGCTGGTATTTCACACACTTTCTTGATATAGGCATTTTGTGCCAATAATGCACAAGCCTGATAGCCTATAAAATATTCTGTGAAAAACGGCAACAGTTCTTCTGGCAAATTGTTATTCCACGCCACAGGCTTATGGAATTCGTCCATTGCGATTTGCTCCCCTTTGCGGTTCGTTGCAACATAATTAGCCGATTGGCGTGGAAACATTTTCTTAAACACCGTATCAGAATTTATTTTATTTTTGTTGAATTTCCCTAACTTTTTAGCAATTTCTAAATAAGATATTCGTTCTTGCTTTTCTTCAACCGGTGCTTTTTCTGCTGGTTTTTCTTCAACGATTTGTTTTTTCTTGAAAAATAACATTATAAAACCTTTCTTTCTGTCAATATAACTATACTGTGTTTTGTCTTTTTTTTCAACTGGCTATATTATACCACGGGAATTAAAGGCAACATCTACCGCATAACACCACATATCTACAATATCATCATGGGCGTGGCTATCGTCTGCTGTAAATGAATCTGCTTCGTCTATAAGCAACTTTGATAATGCGTTCTGGTCGCTTTCTGGCAACTCAACGTTTCCTGCCGCCAACTGTGGTATCGCATTCAATACCCTGGTATATTTATCATGTTCTGGGGTCAATTTCATAATTGGCAAACCGCCTTTGCGCATTAAGGTCTGTATCAACTGTGTTCCACTGGCTTTGTCTTCAATGTAAATAGCACTGCAACGGCAATTCCCTATGCCCATTTTCCACTTTTCCCACAAATTCAACATAACCTGTTCCAATTCTGAAATCTCAAATTTACCATGAACCAGGTCAAGCATACGCAAACGATTGTTCCCAGTAAGTCCCCAAACACCTATTGCGGTGAAATCGTTCCATTCTTTCGTCTTCATAGCCGTATCTGCTGTGATATATATTCGCCTATACATGCAATCGTCTTTGTGGGCATAGAACCGCCACCAATCATGTTTTATCACACCACCACCCAAAACTATCGGCTCTTGCTGGTATTGTGCTGAAAACGAATATTTATCTACTTGTATTTCCTTTATTCGCTCTGGTGTATATTGTTTTGGCAAATTGCACACCCCGTTTTCATCTAACAACGGAAACTTAAATATTTCAAAACCATACTTATCTGCCAAAAACCCAGACAAATCATCTAAATGCAATCTCTGCTGGACATTCAGTATCGGCGCTTCTGGGTTATTTAATCGTGATAATAACGTTTCTTGAAAATATACGTGTGTCTTTTCCCGTATTTTGGCACTACGCACATCTGTCGGCTTGTCGGCATCGTCAATAGCCAAAAAACCAGTAAACCCTTTAATTCCACGACACGCAACACCAAAACCAGTAATTGCCGCACCAATGGAATTAAATAACACAACCCCGCCTTGTGGGGTCAATATCTTTCTTGAACTGAACTTTATCTTCTTTTCTGTGCTTTTTAAGTAATCTTTCCAGAAATCATCTATCGGGTCTGTTTCTTCTTCTTCCATAGAAAAAGCCTGCCCATACATTGCTTGATAAATAGGGTTTTGCATTATACTGGCTATCTGCTGTGCCACAGATGTCAATAACTCTTGGTTGAACGATGTATAAATAATCTGTGCTTTCGGGCATATTGTCAATGTATAAACCACCAGCCATATAAGCATTGTGGTCTTGGAACTTCTAGGGCAAAGATTCAAATTTAATCTGGTTGTTTTCCCGTCTATAACATCTTGAATCTTGGCTAACAGTTTTTTATGCAGTGGTTCACAATCATACGGTGTATTGTTTATTACACGGAACATATACCTAAACCACGGTTCAAAACCGCTGTTTATCAAAACATAACCTAAATCATCAGGGTCAAACATCTTTAATAGTGTCCGCTATATGTTTTTTGATTTCTTCCATGGATTCTGGTGCAATATACTTTACCTTTGATGATATTTCACCACCCAAATTAACTTCTTTTGCAGGTTCTTGTCCTGTGTATTTGCCAAATATCTCAAAAAATTTAAGTAAATCGCCCATCTTTGTGCCTTTGGCAAACGACTTGACACCCGCCCATTTGAACATGCAAGTGAGCATAGTATCATCTTCTTCTACCGGTATTCCTAAATCTGCAAAAGTTTTAAGAACAACCTTATTTGGCTTTGATTCACCGAACAACTCAAACATTTCACGCAGTGTTTTCTGCTTTTTACGGGTCTTGCCAGAAGCAACACCGCCAGCAATGGCTATTTGCCGTTGTTCTTCTATTGTTCGGTCTGCTAATGATTTAAGATTCTTACTCCCGTCTCGTGGCATATTTAACACCTTTATTTATTTTTATATTGTTTTTTTCGTAGTATGGCTTGTGCTTCTACTTTTTTATTACTTTCAGCAAAGACTCTTTTTATTTTTTCAAATTCTTTTGTAAAATCTTCCAATGTTGCTTCTGCCGGCAACACTAAATCGAAATTTTTATCGCTTTTATGGTTTCTAAAAGATATGTTAGCCCATTCAAAGCCTTTTTTTGTTGGCAGATAGGCTTTGATATACAAAGAACCGTATTGCGTTGCTTTTGCCGCCTTGTTTTTTATACCTTGCTCTTTTAAGTAATTTTGAACAGATTTTATTTTTTCTTTATCTTGTTTGTGCTGTTCTGGGGACACAGGGGAAGGGGTGTCTTTTTGTGTAAATTTGCCACTGTCATCTCTTGGGTGTTCGCTTTCAATAAAATTGTTATCAAAGATTTTCTTATACCACAAATAACTAGGCATTTTCTTACCTGCTCCTTTCCTTATAATTATAGCACCTGCATTATTTTTTTGCAAGTGCTATATGCTTTTTAATATAACCCAACCGCTCCATGTCTATCAAAAAACCTTTTTTCTTGTCTTTTAATACCGTTTTTGCGCAATATTGTGCTTATTCCGCTTTGCGAACGACCAAATGTTTCAGCAATTATGGTTTGACTCCAACCTTCGTGTGCCATGCGCAATATTTCCTGTATTTCAAACAAATTGTCAATTCGTCTTTTAGATATTGCTTCCCTGCGTTTCTGTGCATCCTTGTGCCATTTTTCCACACAATGTTCGCACATCTTATAATATTTTCTGGGCGCATTAAACTTTTTTCCACATTTTACGCAAACACATACACAAGGTTTAGTTTCTTTATACAATTCAAAATAATGTCTGTTCCGGCTTTTTACCCATTCTGGGTGTTTTTTGCACCAGTTGCGGTGTAATTGTCTTGTATGTTCTTTCAGTTCTTCTTCGGTCATATATTTTGATGAGCCGTATTTTATTCTTTTCATTTTATCTTTCCGTTTGGTTTAACCACATCTGTCTGATGTGTTCGTAATACTTAAAGGCATCGTCTTTTGAATTAAAAGATTTATCCTGTGAGAACAGTTTTTCTTTTGGTGTTGTTTTAACCACCCTAACTGTCCAATTATTGCCCGTTATTGTCGGGTATGTGTAATCTATTATCATTTCTCTGCTCCTTTTGTTCTGGTTGTCCCATAGGAGGACACATCATACATGCCGTGTTGTAATACGGTGGGTGATTTATCGCCGCATCACGAAACCAAGTTTTTGTTGACACTTCTGTGCGCAACGTATACAAATCTGCTTCAAGTTTTTCAATTCGTTCTTGTAATTTCTTAAAATGTGAATTCTGCAACAGTTCTTCATATTCTTCTGCTTCTGCCCTTGAGTCAAAGCAACTTCCGTCTCTTGTCAGATATTGTTTTATTTCTTTTATCGTATTCATTTTACATCCTTTTATTCTAGTACTGTTGCAAAATAGTTTTTTATTTGTTGTTGCAAACTAATAACCATTTCCCAAGTAATATTAAAATGTCGTCCAGTAGATAATGGTTTTAACCCAGCAGAACCAACTGCTTTTGGCATTATGGCACCCGGTATAAATGCCACTTTCTTATAATCCATTACTCCATCATCATCATATTGCCATACTCCTGCTATTGCCAATGTTGCATTTTTTAATATCATTTCTATCATTTTGTTTGCTGTTTTAACAGCAGGGAATATTGGCAACAAATCATATTCTTTGCCGTTTTTTATACCAACAACAATTCCTAAATCAGTAATTTTATACGAATCAATACAAACCCTTAATGTAGAATCATATACATTTTTGCCGGATAGAAATTGTAAAATCTCAATATATTGTCGTTTTACTTTCATCTCTTATCCTTTATTTTTCGCATTTTATAGTCTCTATTGTTATTTTATCCGATACGATTTCTTTTTCTATTTTTGGAAACCATTTTTTCTGTTGTATTTGTCTATAATATGTTGCTGCACCACGTGTTTCTGTTCTAATATACCAACTCGTTCCAGTATATATCAGTTCATTATTATTATAAACATTTACACACGGCGAACGCCACACGCCTACATTGTCTATTAAACTTATAAGTCCATAAGTTATTGCGAGAAAAATCATAATAGTCGCTAAACATTCTGTAAGATTCATTTTATTATCCTTTTATAAAAAATTCTTTGAATTTGTCAGAACCATATTGTCCTGATGTTATTTTGATTGCTTCTTCTATTGTGGCTTTTTTTGGCAATTTTATAGAATCACAAAATGATTTTGTGCCGTAAAAACAAGCACCAGTGATAACACGATATGCTTCAATTATTTCTTCGGCAGTATGTGTATCGGTCAATTTCCAGTCTTTATATTTACTTGTATCACGGTTTGATATTTTATATCTTAAATCGGCTTTTGCTTTTGCAATTGTTTCCCCGTGTGCTGCTTTGTCACCAGAAATAACCAGATATGATTTCTTGCTTTCGCCGTCTATAATAATTTCTTTTATAGTATTGCCTTTGATGGTTTTTGTTGAAATTACACGACTGAATACATTATCGGTAAAATCAACTTCTACGGGCTTTTTATTTTCACAGATATACCAACAATCTGGTTTAATGTTTTTGCCATCAACGATTTTTGCAAAACCACCAACAGGAATATATTTATCATCTTTGTCTTTCTTATATTCTGAACACATTAGCAAATTTCCAAGACCGCCACGAACTGCGGCACGAATGCCAACAGCGGCACAAGCAGACCCCCAACCTTGACATTCGGCTTTGCTAGAATACCCCGAACTGGCTGATGTGCTATAATTCCCCGAACTGGCTGATGTGCTATAATCCCCCGAACTGGCTGATGTGCTAGAATACCCCGAACTGGCTGATGTGCTATAATCCCCCGAACTGGCTGATTTGCTAGAATTCCCCGAACTGGCTGATTTGCTAGAATACCCCGAACTGGCTGATGTGCTATAATTCCCCGAACTGGCTGATGTGCTATAATTCCCCGAACTGGCTGATGTGCTATAATTCCCCGAACTGGCTGATGTGCTATAATCCCCCGAACTGGCTGATGTGCTAGAATACCCCGAACTGGCTGATTTGCTAGAATACCCCGAACTGGCTGATGTGCTAGAATACCCCGAACTGGCATTACATCTTTTGTTTTTTTTCTTATTCAATAATCTTTTTACCATCCTGTCTATAAAATTTGTATTTTCTAAACGGTTCATCAAAGCAACCGCAGATGATAAAAATTCAAATGTCGGTTTCATTTCGTTCCAAATTGTATCAAAACTATTCATTTTTTATGCTCCTTTATTCATCATTTGCAGGTATATGTTTCCAATACCACATCAATATATCTATTGCGCTATCCATTATTTCCCCTTTTTGGTTGTAAAAGCCCAGCCAACTACAAAACCCCACAATCCGCCGAAGAAATATGTAAGCCATAATGGAATATCTGCTAAAAAGCCAATAAACAATATCGCAAAATCGCCTGCTAAAATACACAAAGTAAATATAACAAACAATGTTATGTCTTTTATTGTTATGCCGTCTTTTTGAGTTTTCTGCTCACCCAATAATGCTTTTATTTCTTTTGCATCTACTATTGTCTTTTTATTATCTAAAACCAGTTTTATTTTTGACATCTTGCCCCCCTTTATCCTAATTTGCCCAATGTCGCCTTTCTGTTTTCTATGTTTATTACTTGTCGTTGATACGTAAACTCACCAATTGTGATATAAAACACATCGCCAACCGCCATTAAATCAACTGTGCGTTCCGGGAAATATCCCACGTTAACCACATCTTCAATCTTATTCTGTGTTCTATAATGCCATAATGTCCACCCATTAGCAAAAGCAATTACTGATAAATTTGAATTATCAAAAGCCATTTTTACCCCCTTTATTTTTTCAAAAAGTATTCTTTCCATTTTACATAACGACCATATCTATTATAGCCGTACGCCCATCTATCTTGTATGTCTAACCCAGATGAACGCAAATCAAATATTCTTGACGGCAATCTGGTTATCCCATATAACGACACAGCATCGTGTGTCGTTATTGGTTTTTTTTGCAAATGTTTCAAAACTAACATGCATTGGTTCGTCATATTGTCTTTCATCTTTCCCCCCCTAGTCATTTTCCATTTCTTTTTTTGCCATATCTAATGCTTTTTCTGTGAAAAACTTCCAGTCGGTTTTTTCATAAACTTCTTCATCTGCAAATCTATCTTCGTAGTGTTGGCAATTCAACCAATGTTGTAATGCAACCGTCATTGCATAAGTAGAACCATTAAACTGTCCTTGTTTTGCATATTCCGTTGCGGTTGCCATCCATTTCAACGCATATTTCAATTCATCTTGTAAACGTTCCAATTGTTGTGTTGCTATACTCATTTTTTATCCTTTTAGTTATGTAATCTTTATTGATTACACTGTAATAATAATATGTTTTTTTATATATGTCAACAAAAAATTATAAAAAAATCAAAAAAATTTATCCCAGAAAACCGCCTGTTTTTTATTATTTCTTGTTTTTCCACCGCAAATAACACAATCTAGTAAAATTATATAATCCTAGATTTTGTGGTATCCAGCCCATCATTGCCTTAAACCCTGTTCCGTGCGCAACCCCCATGTGGCAATTATGGCATAAAGGAACAGTATACCAATCTGGGCTTTTTATAGCGATTCCAGCAGTTCTGGTATCTCGTATATGATGCGCTTCCGACCTATGCTGTATTCCACAACAAATACATGGCAACGTTCTAACATAATTCAAATAATCCGCATCTCTTTCGGGCATATTTGCCGTCTGTGCGATTCTTACATCTTCACTATCTAAATGAAACACCCAGTTATAAAACGTGCTAGGGTGCATTTTTAGCCCGTCATACATCGGTTTGCTATCCAACACATAAAATATACCATTTATGAATTTACTGCATAATTCCCTGTCCATTTCGGGCAAGTGCTTTATTCTAGGTTTCCCCCCGAATAATTGCTTATCAACCACCATTTCTGGCACAATTTCGGAAACATCTTCGTATAATTTATATTTCACGTCTTCTTCATCTATATTAAACCCGCAAGACCTAAAATAATCGGTTATCTGCCCAATTAAAGCAGCAAATATAAACCCCATCTGTTTATACGTCTTTTCCTTGCTTGCTTTCTCATAACTGATATTCAGCCGTTTATGCTCTTCAAAAGACCGTTTTATGTCTTCAATAGCAATTTCCAACTGCTTTTCGTTATATGCTACCAGTTTCATTTTATTTCTTTTTTTTATAAGACGTTCTTTGTATCGGTCGGTTAGCAAATTCCCAGGCATCAACCGCCGTGCTTTTTCTTGACCCAATATATGCATATTTTGGGTGTTTTTGGCACTTACTGCACTCAACATACCATAAATTGCATTCATAATGAATAACTTTGGCATCACCGCCACAAAATACGCATTTAGTTAGTGTTTTGTCTATCTGTTCATTAAAATCTTCTCTCACTTAAAATCCCCTTTTGAATCATTTTTTTAGTCATAGAATTAAAGTTTTCTCGCTCTTTTTTATAATCTGACGGTGATAAATATTTTTGGCTATTATACCATGCTTCAAAACAGGTTTTGCAGTAAAAGTCATTTACCATAGCCACATAATAATATTCTTCATTGGCATCATATTTGCCACAACAATCGCACATTCCCCATGTATCGGTTGTGGCAACATATTCTACCCACGTCATCTTTATAAGGCAATATCTTTTATTATTTTGCAGTATTTCCGCCATCATCTTCACCTTTGATTCCTAACCCATGTTCAAGTGTGTTTTTAATCAGCAATTCAACATATTTTAAGAATCTTTCTTCTTGCTCGGAATTTGGCTTGCGAACATCTTTTCTGGAATATGCAATATTCACATTTCCACTTTTATCATTTTTTATAGTAAATAAAATTTTAGTATTTATCATTTTCCTGTCCTTTCTGTTTTGTAAATTATCTTTTACGTTATGCCGGTATAATGTAAAAGATAATTGCTATTCTTCAATTTTTTGTTTCAGTTTATAGAACTCAATTTCAATGTTTTTTGATTGAACATCTAGGCATTTTATCTGCCTTTCTAAATAATTCTGTGTTTCTGGTGTTATGTTCTTCTGGTGCATCAAAGCATCTATTGCCCCCAAAAACACATTAGAACGGTCTATAAAATTTTCTCTTGCCTGTCTAACGTTTAATTCTACATCTTGCAAAAACAACTTCATTTCTTTTTCTGTTTTCTTTCTCATTTTATACTCCTTTAATCTTCAATACCGTTTTCGTGATGGTAAGTTCCGTTCCCTGTTTTGTTCCAAACACGCTTACGGTTCTTTTCCATTTTCTTTTGGACTGCATCCCATAATTCTGTCATATCGTATTCACCAATTTCCCAGCAAATAGCATAGGTATTTTGTAAAAATATACTGCCCAGTCTTCTATTAAAACGCATTATTCCGGCACAAACTATAACCATATCGGCAAGTTCTGATAAATCATTCAAATCTCTATACATATATTCACACGTTTCTTCTGCATATTTAGTAATTTGTCCTTTAAGATTTGCATCTGGGAAAGTTTCCTTATGCCATTTCCTTATTGTATCTATTGTTTCTTTCATCTCTGTTTCTCCTTAAATTGAATAGCCAACTGTAATTGTTTTTCGAAAGGAATTAAAAGTTGTCCGTCTTTCTTCCTTTCTGGTTCTGTCATTATTTAGTCCCTTTGTCTGTTATTTTTGGTATTAAAAATAATTCCTTTATATCTGCGTTATACTGCCTACATAACATTTTTAATGCTTCCAAACCTGCTAGTTGCATTATACCTTGATTGTCTGGTGCTTCTTCAAAAACAACCTCTAACCTAACCCCATATTTCATCACCATTCCTTTTGTTCTAGTAATTTACGTTTAATTTTTATTCCGTTTATTTCTATTTCATTTGTTTTGTTGCGATAAAATTTGCCTTGTATAATTCCCTTTGTTGAGTTAATATATTCAGCAACTTCGTCTAGCGAAAAACATTTATGGTTTCGAATTTTATATTCGTATTTTGTCTGAATCGGACTAATCGGATAAACTGTCATTTTACATCCTTTTGTTCTGCTTGTTCGTGTATGTTGCCAGTTGTAGGCGGATTACTGGCAGAATCCTAATATTTTTATTTTGCCTAATTTTTTTATTTTAAGTTTAGAATTGGTAATGGCGCACCAGAATATATTGTTTGTGGTAATTGTCCATTCCATCTTTCTGCTTGTATTTTTTCCACTTGAACTCTTTCATATTCAACCAAAGTTTTAGATTGAGCCAAAGCGTTTGTTTTTATACGCATTGCTTCTGCTTCTGCTTTTGCGTTTATCAGTTTTTGTTGTGCTTTTTCTTTTTCTTGTAAAGTAATATTTTTTTCTCTTTTTGCGTTTTGTTCTGCAACTTGCTTATTTTCGATTGCTGCTTCATATTGTTCAGAATATTCTATGTTTTCAAGACGAATAGAATCTGCTCTCATATTCAGTGCATGTAATCTTTCGTTTAATAATTTTGTTGCTTGTTCTTCCACTTTTCCACGATTTGCAATTAAAGATTCGCTATCATATAACCCAATAACTTGTTTAATGGCTGATTCTGTTTCACTTTGCAATCTGGTTTTATAACCATAACCAAGGTTTTTATGTAATTCCATGACTTTTTCACGATATACTGCCCAGTTTACAAAGAATTTTACTTTTGCCATTTGTAAATCTTTGGTATAAGATTCTAGTTCTCCTGTGTATTTTTGAGTGCGAGCATCGACACAAATTAAATCAGTTGTGAATATATTATACCCATGCAAACCAGATGTCATTACATCGTTTGCATATTCTCCAAATGTTTTTTTGAAGCATACTTCTGTATCTTCTACTTGTGCACAAGCAGCCAATACTGCTACTAATGATATTGTTAATGTTTTTTTCATTTTTCTACTCCTTTGTTTTTATTGTTGATTTTTGTTATTGTGCGAACTGTTAATGTAAATATGATAGAAATCACAGATACAAAAGCCGCTACAATTGCTAATTTTGCGAACATTTTTTACTCCTTTTGTTCTAGTGCTGTTTTGATTTCGTCAAGCCCATTTACCGCTTGTGCAATCATTTGTACATCCCTGTCTGGTGTCCAACTTTTATAGTTGTTTTTAATATAACCTAATCTTTTTACAGCGATATCCAATGCCTTGCGTGTGCGTATAAAATCTTCATACGCTTTTTCAGCATATTGCTGAATCAAACTAAAACAAAATTGCTTTATACTTTCTTGCCTAAACTTTGTCATTGTTGGTGTGTCGGTATCCCGATGAAAACCAAGAGCATATTTTTCACATTGGTTTTCAAAACCAATTTCGTCTAAAACATCATATATGTTTTTCATATCACTCATTGTCACCACCTTTATAAATAATATCATCATCTAGTTTTACTGGTTCACATTCAAAGTATGTGTTATTATCTGCTGCATTAAGAAAAGTTATATAGAATGCATTATTATCACCAACAAACACATCTATGTCTTTCAGCACACCAATCATGGGCTTGTCTGTTTCTTCATCTCTAAATTTACACAACTTTCCAATCCACTTGCGTTGTTCTGTGAATGGGTCGGTTGGTTTTGGTTCTTCAACAAGAGTTAATAATCCTTTTGTTGTATCTGGATTATAATTTAATTTTTGTTCAACACTATCATATTGATTTTGCAATTCATTGACAGCACCTACAAGTTGATTCAATATAGAAAATGCTTTTAATGTGGCTTCTCCCGGGTTATTAACTTCTTCTAAATTTAATTTTTCAATCATTGTTATTCTCCTTTCATTTATGGGCTGAAATACCAGCCCAACAATTACATATTATTCAAATAATCGGCATCTTCTTGCATCTGTGTATCTTTTTGCACTATTTCAAGAAAGTCTTTTCTGTCTGCCCATGCTTTAATCCAGATTTTGTATTCTGGCGTTTCTTTCCCATATTGTTCTATTGCTTTTGCATAAAACGCCTTGCAATTACCTAATGTCATCTTTTCTTGAATTCCATTTACAATGTCTTCAACAGTAGATTTCTTTTCTTGCTCTATTGGCTTTACTTCGTATGTTGTTGCATCTGCATCGTTATCCCCATCTGTTGGGACACAGAATGTTTGCAAACATACATATTTATATGCTGCGGACATAGCTTTATTTGTCGCCTTGTCTGCGCTATCCATCGCTTCGCCATAAGTTTCACATGTGGTAGAACTGCCGTCTTTTGAATCAACTATTTCAAACGTGCCTTTCACCGTGACATAAAACAGCGCACCACCTTTGGTTGTTGTTTTTTCAACAACATTTCTTTCTGAATAGTGCGGAAGTATTACCAATCCTTCTTTTGCTAACAGTGGTGATATTGCACCATAAATATCATCTATTCCACGGAACGAATAGCCTTGCTGTGCATTTTTTCTGCTCTTGCTAATTCCTTCTTTGGCTAATTCTGCTTGAACATTGTTTATTGCTATATATACATGTTTATTTTCCATATTTTACTCCTTTTAGTTATGTAATCTATTGATTACGGTTCTATTTTATCACTTAAAAAACCAACTGTCAACAACTTTTTGTATTATTTTTTTCATTAAAATTGCGTATTTGTTTCCCAATCCACACAAAATCTACAACTTCATCTAATTTTTTTTCTTTTATCCAACTTTCAACCTGTAAACTTTCTTTTGGAAACTCTCGCCTATATGCATCAAAATATTCATTTTCTGGCAATTTGAAGTCTTTGGTTATTAAAACCTGATTTTTACCAATAAACTTTCCAAAATTTTTGATAAAAGATTTGATTTTGTCCTTATTACTTTCTTTTTCTTTTTCTTTGTTTTTAATATTATATTTAATATTATATTTATTATAGCCTTGCCCATTTTGGCAAGTCTGCCTTGCCGTTTTTGGCAAGTCTGCATTATCTTTTTTTGCAATACTGTCTTGCCCGTCAAACAATGCCCTTATTTTACGAACCCGACCATCAAAACTGATTTGTTCAACCAGTCCCAATTTTTTCAATTTTGATATTTTGTTTGATATTTTTTCTGGTGTTGTTCCAAATTGCTCAGCAAAATATTCGTTGGTCGCATAACACCCATCATCACCAGATAATGCTTGTATTTCGCACCATAATATCTTTTCTGCCCAAGATATTTCTTTCATGTTGAATATTTTTGCAGGTATAAAAACACCAGTAAATTTTTGTTCCATCAAAGTCTCCTTTCCTTTGTTTCTGGAATTATATTTTATAATTTACTGTTTGCAACTCTTTTTATAAAATTTTTTGCTGTTTTCTATCATGTTCGTCAAAACCTTACTTTTTTGCTGTTCTTTTTCCGCTTTTGCCCTGTCAATCGTCTTTACCCTGGCAACATATTGTTCCCTGGTTATCAGCCCACATCCATATAACCGCCCTAAAATCAATAGTGCTTGCTCCACCGGAACACGAATTTGCAACGTGATATTATTTTTTCTGTAATTCATAATATACCCCTTTGAAAAAAGCCATATTTCTATGGCTTTCCCATTATCTTATTCTTAAAGACTCTGATTCTTCCATGTGCGCAACCTGCACCTGCGAACCATCATCTAATGCAACAACTAACTTGCCATCAGCCATATTTTGCTTTATAGCCGTTTTATTTACCGTATAGGCTACATTTTTGTATTGCATCGGTATATTATCATCATCTAGGTCTAAAACCACCCTACCTGCTGTTTTTGCGATAGTTATGTCCCAATTCCCGAACGTTTCTTTTACCTTGTTGTTTGATTTCATAAAAAGCATCACTATATTTCTGATATATTCGGCTTTGTTTTCTAAAACCTTTCTTTTTTTATACAACCGTTCTTCTTCTTGCTTTAATTGGTCACATCTGGCTTTCAGGTCTGATATAAAATCACACAGGTTTTCAACCTTGCCATCTATCTCTTTCAGCAATTCTTCCCTTGCAGATTCTAAAATTTCCTGCGTTTCTGGGTCAGTATTGTTTTCCAAAATAGTATCAATATTCACTAATTGTTCTTGATATTCGTATAATTTGCTCATTTATTTCCCCTTTTTTTCATCTGCTAATGCCCAAACCAAACTTATAACCCAAAATACATAAGTCCAGCCTAACAAAACATTTAATATCATTATTGCAACCCAATGCTCTTTATTTAATGCCATAGCCAAAAAACCAGGCAACAAATACAATAAAAAATAAAAAATAAAAACAATCATTTTACGTTCCTTTTGTTGTGTAATCTTCATTGATTACACTGTAATTTTACCATTAAAAAAACCAAAGTCAATAAAAAAATAAAAAAATAATTGCCAGAAACGTCGGCTTTTTTAATTGTTTTTTAATAATATTTTTCAAGGTGTTGACTTTTTGTAAAAATTTTATTATTTATATAAGTACAGGTTCTGAATTTTTTGTTTATTCATTGGAATCTCCTTTTAGTAAGGCAGACATTATCAAATGCCTGCCTGTTATTTTGCTTCCACAAATATAATTTCGGGATATTTCTTTTCAAATATCTTTTTCTTGATTAAATAAACCTGTGTTCTAGTCGCTGGACTTTTTGTGTCCATCACTATTTTTTGCTTTCGTTTTTTATCATAATACACAAAATCAGCAATATACGATATAGGGCGTATTTTCTTTCCCTGATTATTCACATATCCTTCTTGCAAAATAAACCTAACCTGTCGCTCTAATCCGCTTATTATTCCGATTCTCTCTAAATTTTTTAATTCTGCCCATTTTCTCTGTTCTAATTTGCTGTCAAAAACCTGCCCATCATCTTCAACTTTTACAGCATGATATTTGTTGCTCTTGCTCGGTTTTCCCCCATTTACCATGTCCCGATATTGTTTATAATTCAATTTCAAAAATTCCATTTGCTTTTTTCTCCCTTTTGTATTATTATATTGCAAAGGAGGAAATTATGCAACCTATTCGATTGTTTTTCCCTTTATTCACTTCACATCAACTTATAACTGGGGCGAATAGTGCATATCGTGCCGAAATAAATCGCCTGCGTAAATTCGGACTAGATAAAGTCGCACCATACTTACCAAACATCAGATTATTAAAATACCCCTATGTTTTTAAAATTACCTTTTTTGTGTTCGAAGATAATGAAACAGATATGGTTTCTTGTCTAACAATAGCAAATTACATTCTTCATCAAATTGAAACTTACGGCTGTATCCAATCAGCCGATTATCGTGTTATACCAAAAATAGAACTTCAAATAAAAAAAGTTGTGACCAAATTCGGCGAAGGTTGCGAATTTTCTTTTGAAAAAACTACGGTAGAAAAACCCGATTACCACTTTTAGGCATAAGAGTTGATAAATGGCACCAAGTAGGCGTGCTTTCATAATCTTCAGCCCACAAACCACATTCTACAAGTTTTTCAGGGTGTGCTTTCAACCATGCTTTCAATTTACCATCTGGGTCTGCTATATCAACCGCACATCCATATAAATGCGAACTTCCCATCGCTTTCGGGTTTATTCTCATCTGGTCTTTTATAGAACGCAAACACGAACTTGCCCGCATAGGTGGCTGATAACCTAATCTGTTTACTTTCAATATCAAATCTTCCAGATTGCGCTTTACAACAATATCTATTTCAGACTCTTGCCATTTGTGCGAACCTGCATTTAATAACTCTATTAAAGAGAATTTCATTATAACACCTTTCTAATTCTTAAATAAACCAGCGCACACAGCAACAAAAACAAACTTGCGCTAACTATCCGCCATTTGTCTTTTTCTGCCCTGCACGTTGATATTTGCCCGTAATATGTTTGTTTTATATCTTCAATCGCAATAGAACACCCTTTCAATTCATTTTCTAAAAACACCACGTCTTTATTTTGCTCAATATTCTTATACGAATATTCCAGCACTTCTTTTATGTGTTCCTGATGATGATTTACTACATTTTCAACAGGGTCGTTTCTAACACACCCACATAATATAAACACAAAAAATGCACATATTATAGTTTTTTTCATCTTTTTTACCTTTTTTATATAAAAATAAACCTATTTTTTGCACATCTTTATATTGGTCTTTTATACTGACAAACAACTTTCCCCGCAACTATCTTATAATTACAGTTCCTAAAATCTGTTGTTCCAGACGGCGCAAAACATTTATATCTGCCACATTTGCGTGTTTTCCCTAGCGGACATTTATCATTACAGCAATACCAGTTATTATCGCTCATGTTTCCCCCTTATACTATTGTTTCCCATTTCAAAGCACTACTATTCGCATCGTGAACCAGCATCTGTTTTACAGTTGAATCAAAACCAGTTATCGCTGTGTAATCTTCCCTTGGCTGAACATCTGTCTGTTGCCAATCAAAATCTGTGCTAAATGTTGCTATTGCACCACCTACGGTTTCATCAGAAGTTAAACCTGTTGTTGGGAATGTAGCATCTGTATATGAATGCACTGTGCTAAATGGTCCGTCTGTGCTATAACAGCGAATTTGAATCAGATTGCTCTGAGAATCTCTATTTACTGTAAAATATGAAACATTTTTCCCTTCGCTTTCCACGTCTTGTTTTAAGAAATTCGCAAAACGTGTCTGGTCATAAATTCTTATACCATAATTTGTCGTTGTCCTGTGTTGCAATGTGATTATCGCTTCGTAGAAATACGCATGAACCAAACCACTTGTTGTGTTGCCTATATATTGAACAAGTAAGCCTGTATTATCTAATGTCACAGTTGGAAATTCTGTTACTTGTTCCACAACACTTAAATCGGCGACTTTATTTACAACCTTTGATACATTGTGAATCTTCACATCGGTCACAATATCGTCTTCCAAAGCCACAACGCCGCCTTCAAGAGTTATTCCGTTGCCTGCTGTCGCTGGCACAAATTGTTCCCAACGTCTTTGCTTTGCTGGTTCAAACGACATTTCAATATAGTTAATATGGTCTTCATCACCACTATTGATATTTATACCAAAATTGGCTTCCAACAAATCCGTTGATGCAAATTCCCCAGTGCTATCACCGTTTATGATTATTTCCCAAGACTGCATACCATCCCATTCAAAACGCACAGTCACATCAGAATAGCCATCATATTCGTCTGGTATCACTGGTATTGTATATGTTGTGCCGTCAACGGTATAACTCCACGTTTCCATATTTGGTATTGCATAACCAAAACCATATACATCACTGCACATTGCCGTCATAAATTTCATATAGTTTATGGTAAAGTATGCTTCATCGTATGTAATACTTGTGCAATAATTCGGGGCATTATAATTAAGATAGAAAATATCATTGGTTCCTGCTGCTGGCGCAAAGTGTTCTTGACTGATATAAATACCATAATCGTTTTCTAATTCCGTTGTTGTGATATCTGTAATTTCTTCTGGAACATTTTGATAAACAGACTCAAACCCAGATTCTTCAAATATAATATTCCAACGTTGTGTTGAATTATTATAACTAACTATCATAGTCTGAGTATAATCATCACCGCCAACTATACTATCCATAATGCTGTCATCGTCTATTCTGTCTTTTGATATTTCCGCAAATTTAGTAAATAATTTTTGCTGGTCTATTATAACATCAGACATTGCAGTTAAGTATGGCTCTTCTATTCCGCTGATTTCAAATATAGGGCGTGAATTACTGATTGTTCCTTTATAATACGCACCATTGGTAAAAGCACTGTTTGTTTCGCCAGTGTAAAGGTATGCTTGTTCCGCCACTTTCTCTTCATCTATAAGATATAAATCTGTTGGATATGCACCAAACGAACGTAAACCAGCAGGCAATCTTTCTTCTGGTATATAACCATTTGCATCTAACAACCGCCAACCTCTAATCTGAGTTGTCCCTGCAGTTGAATTAGTCCCTGTTCCAATCTGTATTGCGTTCGTAGCCGTTGCCCGAGCATTTTGACCAGCCGCTATTGCGTTTTGCGCTGTTGCACGTGCATTATACCCATAAGCAGTTGAATATAATCCCGTTGCTTGTGCCGCATAACCACCTGCTAATGCATATTGAGCACTGGCAACTGATTGAGCACCAAACGCTGTTGTATAAGAACCTAAAGCAGATGCACCCGCACCAAACACTGTCACATAACTATAACTTGAACCTTCATTGGTAAATCTTGCGGCGTTCCCGATTATAATAGAATTGGTTAAATTAGAACCACTCGTTGTATATGTCGTGTTTCCTGCCCTGTTATCAACAAACGTGCCAGTCCCCGCTGTTGTTTTGTTGCGTAAAGCATAAGCATCTTTAATAGTGTATCCGTTTAATGTTTTTACATCTGCCATTTCTTTCACCTTATGATATAGTTAATGCTTCATTTACGGCATCGTAAGTAATTACAACACCGCCGCCACCGCCACCTGGTTGAACATCTACTTGTTGCCATTCAACAGAAAGGTCTGTCGTGATTTCCGTGTCGTTATCAACTGTGCCTTCAATCTTTATACCAGTTTCTTCTTCAAATGTAGTAGGGTCTGCAGTATAAGTATTACCCCCAATGAATTCACCGTCTGCATCTAATGCATCTATAACCCACCAATAACCACCCATACCGCCATCTTGATGGAACGAAACAGAAAACGCAACCGCATCTGGGCTAATTATCTTCATTGTTTCTGCGAACTTTTCTTCGTTCGTCATAGTCATTGTCACAGAACCTTCTGTTGTAGGTTCAAATGTTGGCATACATTGATAGAAATAGTTTTGTGTGTAGCCTTCTTCGTTGCCAACATATTGGACAGTTCTGCCCATATATTCTAATTCGCCTTCTGGCATATATCGATACTGTTCAATATAATCACCAACACGAACATCCCACCATTCGTATTCTGGTTGTGGTTCTATGTATTTGACCTTTAATTCCGAACCGTATGGCACTGTTCCCATAACAGTAATACCATAATCTGCTAGGACAACTGTTCTCCAAGTATAATCATCGACTTTTAATACCCAATCATAACCTTCTGCTTGTGAACGGAATTCAAAAACTTGTGCTTCATTCGGGTCTGTTGTCTTTGTTGCCAAAATATCAGGGTCAATATAAACCGACCAAGTAGCATCTTCTGGCTTCTTATATTTGTCAGACGGCCCTGTCATATTTCCAGTTTTTACACATCTATAAAAGTGTCCTTTTATATAATCGCCATCTTCACCAATATACTGTGTGATAACACCTTCGTATGCAGCAATCGGGTCTGGCATATAAACCATTTGATACGGATGGACATCAACATATCTCACCGCTGCGAAATCTGGGTCATCTTCATCTACAATTGTTGCACGATAAATATGCCCGTTTTCCAGATATACGTCTTCTGCATATTTTTCCCAGATTTGGCTCGCACCAACGTATTGAACACATTGGTCTGTATAAACTTTTTCTGGGTCGCTTGGTAATTCTGTGTATTGCAATAAACTGAATTGATATGGTAATGGTTGCCATTCGTAGTCCCAGTCCCCAGTCATTTCATTATATGTTTCAACACAAGTGTATAATTTTCCACTAACATACAAAGACTCTGGTTCTGGTAAAGAACTATCCGAGCTATTACTATATAATAATACTTTATCAACATATTCTAATGACGGTGTGGGCAAATATGAAACCACTTCAATGCCATCTTGAACAGTGACTGGCTTCCAAGTATAAAATGACGTAAAGTCAATCGTGATTTTATCACTGGCTTCTAATGTTTGACCTGACTCAAGTGTATAAGTGATTCCGTATTGTGTTAAATCTTCTGAGCCTAACATAGACATTGAATCTTCTTCAACCCAACCACGACCATCACCTTGCCATATAAACGTCACAGGGTTATCATAGCCCATCATAAAATCTTCAAGTATAGCCCAGTCGTCAATCATTAAAGTTGAATACTTCATTGGGTCTGCTTCCAATGTATAATCACGCATACGTCTATTTTCTTCACAACGATAGAAATGCCCATCTTGATACACTGATAACAAAGATGCTTGACCATTAAACTGGATAATTTTACCAGCAAGTTCTGCTGTTGGTTCTGGCATGGTTGTTGCATTATATTGTCCAACAACGTTTACACCTGAAATCTTTTCGCCAACAATTTTAATTTTATCATTTCCTGCAGTCACACCTGCGTATGCTTCCCAAGCATAACCAACAACCGACCTTGATAAAGTAATTGTAGCACCAACAGTTGGTCTGCCTATATACTCAATACCAAAAGCCATCAAAGTGCCAGTCCAAGACTGGTCGTTTGGTAATAACCACGTCTGACGCAAACCGCCACGTGTGCATTCAAAGGTATAACTTGATATTGAAGCATCATACAAGAAACTGTTTTTAAATGTTTCTTCATCAAGAGTAACGTCGTTTATACCAACAGTTGTAACCGTAAACGAACCATAAACAGGCACACATTGATACATAACACCGTGTGTATAGCGTATAGTATCTTCACCTAAATATTGAACAATAGAACCTAGCAAATCCGCTGTTGCTTCTGGCATTTCAAACATCTGCTGTTGCACGCCAACAACGTTTATTTTACCGTCTGTGCCTAATTCAATGTTATCACCTGCTTGCCACGTTGTTTGTGCGCCTAATGCATTTGTTCCATAAATACGGTTTGCTGTGCTGGTTTTATCAACTTTGTCACTTTCAACTGCTGATATACGGTTCGTGTATGCAGTCGCTGCACTAGACGTTGGCGATAAATATTCATCCATTAAATCTTGTGTAATACCAGAATTGATTGCCGCCCATTGTGCCGCAGTAAATGAACTGTTATTTAATGTATATTCATAATTCCACGTG
>JAEIGA010000987.1_pt1 | contig 42818 bp, 30 predicted proteins | sample 9270691 | NCBI WGS metagenome assembly JAEIGA01 (sample SAMN17057246, study PRJNA624740) | gut metagenome | biome: biome; isolation source: fecal sample | host: Bos grunniens | place: China: Xizang | collected 2019 | reverse complement strand
AGCCAAGTTCGCTGAACTTCTTGGAGAGTGCGTTTGGGACACCAAGACAAATGTAGAGAAGAGAATGCTCGCTGAGCAGGGAGCATGTGAGGACAAGAAGAGAATCGCAACTCTTGCAAAGCAGCAGAATCTTGATGCGATCCATGACACAGTTCATGAGATGTGCAAGGACGAGGCTCGTCACGGTGCAGGCTTCCAGGGACTTTACAACAGATATTTCAAATAGAATACTGACATAAAAAGCCGACCGGCAATGTGTTCCGGCGACCCCCGCCTCCTTTCAGGAGGCACCCCCTAGCCGGGGGTGGCATGTCGCTCTCCACACAATTGCCGGTCGGCTTTTTATATATCACTAATCTTCGTAGAAATCGTCCTCCGAATCGCCAATACCGAAATCGTCGGCAAAGCGCTCGGCGATATCATCCGGAACATCGAAAGCCAGATTGTCCCAAAGATCTTCCATCTGACGGCGGTCCTTCTTTGTAGGACGTCCTGCTCCCCTGTCACGCTTGAGGAAGAATGTCTCGACCGGAGCACGGAGTTTTGCCAGCTCTTCCGGTGGAGTGAGATTCTCCGCATATTCCGGTACAAGCTTGGCACCCTGACGCTTATCAATAAGCTGAAGTACCTTGTAGGTATAAGTGACAGCGCCTTTGCGTGCAACTATCGTATCACCGACCTTCACTGACTTTGACGGCTTGGTGTCCGCACCATTTACACGGATCTTACCGCCTTTGCAGGCATCCGTCGCATCTGTTCTGGTCTTGTATACCCTGATAGCCCAGAGATATTTATCTATTCTCAATTCCTCCATATCAGCTGAAAAAATTCAATGGAGACGCACCGGCAGGACTTGTCGGCTCATCGTCGTAATCACCATCCTCAAGACCCTCATAATCCTCATCCTCAAGGAAAGGATCTGTCGAAGGATCTATATAGTTGTCAAGCGCTTCTTCTATGCGTGTGACTGATTCAAGAAGCACAGTGGAACGATCGCGCGGCACGAGATAGAAATCCTCCATATCTGCCGGAACCATCATCGTCTCTCCTTTTGAGAACTCATAGTTCTCCATGTATGACTCTCCGTTTTCCCTCACTGAAGGAACCTGTATAGATGCCGCACCCTCGATGCAGACATACACGATAAAGCTTCCGAACTGTTCTGTATATATGTGAAGAGGATCCGAAAGATTAAGTTTGGTCACAGTGAACTGGGATGATTCCACCAAGGTCTCCACCACATCACCTTCCTTGGCGGCATGCTCATGATGATGGTGATGCTCATGGTCTTCATCTCCGCAATGGCATTCATCAGCACAACATGGGGCATGCGAAGCCTCCTCTCCCCAAAGAGATCCCTTACGGTATTTGCCTGGATCGTATGGTCTGTAATCAATGACATCTATTGCTTCTTCCAGATGAATCGGGCGGGCTGTAGCCGGATTCTTCTCACGTCCCCAGTCATACAGGCGGAATGTCATATCGGACGAGTCCTGAATCTCAACAAGAAGAAGGCCTCCGTCGGCAGCGTGAACCGTACCGGGAGTTATGAACATGACATCTCCCTTCTTAGGATAAACCACATTAAGCAGCTCCTCTACAGTTCCATCATTGCACTTGTCATAAAACTCCTGAGCAGTAACCTCCCTGTTGAAGCCCAGATATGCCTTTGCCCCAGGCTTTGCATCAAGGATATACCAGAGTTCGGATTTGCCTAGAGTATCATATCTTTCGGCAGCTATTTCATTGTCGGGATGAACCTGAACGGAGAGTTTGTCCTTGATATCCAGGAACTTGACAAGAAGAGGAAACTGTCGTCCGAAATAGTTGTAGACATTCTCTCCGACAACTCTTTCGAGATATGTCTCCATCAGTTCACTGATGGTATTTCCGGCGAGCCAGCCATTACTGATAACAGAATCCTCAAATCCCATATCAGCAATCTCCCAGCTCTCACCGATGAGAGCATCTGCCCCGAGAACCGTCTCGTTTCCATCTTCATCACACTCGACAAACTCCTTGCCGAGCTTACCGACAAGATCATGACCGCCCCAAGGTCTCCTCGAAGCGATCGGCATGAATTTAAAAGGATATAATTTCTTCTCCATATTACTGTTTTTCACCTTTTGAAGCCATGCGCGCCACAAAGCCGGTCAATCCCTTGCCAAGTGACGTAGCAGAACTTCCAATGATTCCAGGCAGAGCCTTGAACGCAGACTTGATAGCCTGTCTCTTCACGGCACGCTTGTTCCTGACTCCTGCCAAAGCCTCAGGACCTTCCATCAGATATGCCTTTGTTACATAACCGATTCTCAAGGTAAGCAACGCATTCACAGCACCTTGCAGAGCCGATTCAGCAACGACTCCCGGTATCTTGAAACGCGAAAGCATTCCTGTCAGCGAATCCTCTCCGTCCACTTCCGGTGAAGTTCCGGCAATGTCTTCAGGATTGATATCTGTCATGTCTGCATCAGTCGTGCCAGCCGTATCCGATGCAATATCGAACGGAGCGACTCCGTCCATATCCGTAAACACCTGCGATGTACAGTACGAAATCAGCGATGTAGTAAGGATACGCACATAAAGCCTGAACATCTGCGGCCTTGTAGGTCTGAAGCCTGATGCAATGACAAGATCCTCGATCAGCTTGAAGTTCATGACAAGCACAGCAGCCGAATCGAAAATACCGTTCTGAGAAATGGCTGTGACCAGAAACACGGTCTTGCCCCATTCCTTGATGCGCTTGTTTATTCCCAGAACATCCAGATCCTTGTCGCCATCAAACCTGAGTGCCAGTTCCTTACGAAGAGCCTGCTTGAGCTGTTCATGATCGGCATCATACTTTTGAAGCTCCTTACGAAAAGCAGTCTGATGCTCACGACGTTTCTCTGCATCCGCTATATATCCGCAGTTTGCTGCAAGCCTCTTTCCGAACTGCTGCAGATCCTTGGTCTTCGCATCATCATCCACCGCCAGCACAGGAAACTCCGGAGCATAATGCACCTTCAATATCGGTCTTATGACGAATATCGCTGCAAGAAGCAGAATCAGCACATAGAATGCATATTCCACATAGACGGTATGACAGACCTCCCCCAACTTTTCCGCTATGACTATCACGTTGCCAAGAAGCATCATGGTCAGAACCGCAAGGGTGATTCCTGTTATGAGTATCAGATTTCTTTTCATCGGCACAAAGATAGGAAATATTTTATTCAAGATGACTACTTATTACAGCAACCTTACTGTCATTGAATCGGCTATACGTAAGCGGTATGATGAGGTACTTATCCCCTTCCTCGGATTTCAGGAGGAAAGTGAATTTTCCATACGGAATGACTTCCGTAAAGACATCCTCTGTCAGAAGTTCCTGTCTGACGATGTCATAAATCTTCCAGCCGTCCACTGTCTCGACCTTGCAGTATGGCTTATGTGATATCAGAAGCTCCACATCCTCATATTCAGCAGAAAGTATAAGTTCATAACGATCTCTGATTCCCATGCCGTTCTTGCCTTTGACAAGCATAAGACCATTCCTGGAATACTCATATCCATCAAAAGGTCCGACCCTTCCTGCATCAAGGACGGAGTATGGATTATACCCTATGCAGAATACCGGCAGAAGCACAGCAGTCGCGACATACACCGCTGCCGCAGTCCACACCCTTCGCGTTGAAACGGCCAGACGGATAATCGGAACCGCCATCATTCCTAAAGAAAGCAGAAGCATCAGGATACGGAACATGCCAATATGATACTGAGAGAATTCGAACAGAACGGAAGCTGAAACCATGGTCATGACATCATTGTACCGGATTTTGCAATCCATGATCCAGCTGAATATTGCAAAGAATGCCGCAGGTAAAGCTATCGTTGTGACAATCGATGCCTGACTGTAATTGATTCCACTTGTGTATGCTGTTCCCAGGAGAAGGAGGATCAGGATGAATGCCTGTTCGCCTTTTGAAAGCAGACCTTCAAGCTTTCCACCATTGAAGATCACAGGCATGAGCATCAGCAGCAGGCACAACACGAACACTGACACATGGCTATAATAGAAATGAGCCACGACAAAAGACTCAATGAATACAATAGCTGTTACGGCAGCACATAAGCCTATTCTCTTTTTCAGGATGAACGGACTTTTCACATTCTCATTCCTGAAACATCGGAACATATATATTGCCCAAGGTATCATAATGGCCCACACTGAGACTATCAACCCGATAAATACCTTATGGTCAGCTGACCTCAACCAGATATCGCTCATGGTTCCGGAAGTTATCACATGCTCACCAAAAAGCGGAGGAACAGCACGCAACAGAGTCAGAAGTGGATCCACATATACCGGAAAGGCAAGGCGCGCACGACCTGCCAAGAGAGATATAGTTGCCAGAGTGAGTACTGACAGAGGAGCAAGAGCCATCCTGCTGCGGCGATATATGAGAAAGCTCAGCCACATCCTCATCAACGGCATTATCCATAATGACGAGTATACCCACATACCATTCGACGCACCATTGATCAGGCACATGAGCCAGATGCAGCAGAGTGTCAGATCCGCCACAAGCATAAATTTTGAAAATCTTGAGTGTTTCATACAGCAAATTTTAAAGTCTTATATATTATTAAGAGTGAATCACAGGAGTTTTTCTATCATGAATACAAATGCTCTATTTTTTCATAGAAGCTAAAAAACAATCAAAATGAAATTCAAGGAAATCAAAGAAATGACACATGATCAAAGCGTCCTTGGGAGTGGAGAATACAGTAAGTTTATAAGATTCATCTTTGATGTTACTCCGTAAATGATTAGTTTTGCATCAGACAACAATCTGATTGGAACATATGGAATTACATATCAGCGGAATCATGACATTGATTATCTGCATCATTTACGGTATAACTCTCCAGCATATTGCAGGGAAACGCCCTGACAACAAGATTCTTCTCAAGGCATTTGCTTTTGTCTTCCTTATAGGATGGGTGGTACATCTGAGCCTCTTCCTAAAAATGAGCGCCAGTGATGGAAGGACATTATCGGAATGGTTGCAACTACTGTTCTTCTCCGTCCAGTATGCTCTTGACATGTTCGTAACAAAGACTATCATGTTCAAGTCTGGCGTGGCATCAACGCTACAATCCAGCGCTATATTGCAAACTGCATATGTAACCACATATTTCATGGCAGTCATAACAAGTGCTCTTGTTATCTTTCACTATGTATCACGATGGGCATATGGACGCAGATGGCTTCATAGAAGTGAAAATATAAAAGCTGCAGAAGAAGGAGGGAATCATTTGTTTTTAGGGACAGGCAGGGAATCGCGCATGCTTGCGGCAGACATCAGAAAGAGAGGCGACAAGGGAAAGATAATATTCATAGACTTACCTGATAGTGAGTCCACTATCAAAGGCATATCCATATGGAACATAATCTCAGGATTTCTTGGAAGAAACTCCCAAAACATCATATCGGAAGCAGATGTTGTCCTTAGGGCCGACAAGAGAATGAAGGGACTGGTTCCATGGCTTCGGAACCGCGACAACAACGTCTATATACTTTCGGATGACCAGAAGAAGAATCTCGAACTTCTGGAAAGCCTATGGAACCGATCAGACATTTCTGAAGACGAAGTATTCCAATGCCGCATCTACTGTCATGCAGATAAAAGCGGGCTGGTTTCTCGATATGACACTGTCACTGACATCCATGACAGGATCAGATTCGTTGATTCATCATTTCTTGCCGTGGAAAGTCTCAAAAATCCGGAGCATCCGGAAATGTTCCCTTACAACTATGTAGATGCGGCTATAGATCCCGGGACTGGAAGAAAGACGGGATGTGTAGCATCCGGATTCACATCCGCTATAATAGGATTCGGCGAGACAGGTCATGAGGCGTTGAAATTCCTATATGAGTTCGGTGCCTTTGCTGGTACAGATGGTGAAAAAGCTGCATTCAGATGCCATATTTACGATAACAATGCTGCAGAAGCTGCCGGAGAATTAAGAAGGAGCGTCACTTTCCCTGACAAAGAGGAAGTGCAGTTCATTCCATGCTCCGTAGACTCGGAAGCATTCTGGAAACATATTGAAAGCATTATAAAAGATGTCAACTATCTGGTCATATGTCTTGGAGATGACAAGCTCAATCTGAAGATTGCTATTGATATTGCAGAATTCGCCCTCTGCCATGGCAGAGATCTCAGCAGGAATTTCGTAATTGCATTAAGGCAGCAGGCATGCAATGGTCTGAACATGGAGACTATGAAAAAGGCCGGCAAGACATTCGGCAACTGCATAAAACCTTTTGGAATGGAAAAAGACATTTGGAAAGTAAATGTGATACGTCCAGATCACCTTGATGATCTGGCGCGTGAATTCCATAGCGGCTATATGGCTCTCACCAGTGATGGTGATGCAGATAAGGCATGGCACGAACTTGACGGGAAACTCCGCAATGATGATTACGAAACAAGAACCAAAGCACGAAGGCAAATCACTCAGAATTACTCAAACTGCCTGCATATGCATACAAAGAAAGCCCTTTGCGACTCCGAGACTGCAGCTGCAGCTTCACACATCCGCTGTGCATATGACGGAAACGGTCATATTGACATGTCATGCCCTGATTTCGAAGCTTCCGTCCTAGACAATCTGGCAAGAGGCGAACATATACGCTGGAATGCATCGCATATCATGTTAGGATATCGCTATGGTATCAAGACCAGCGACCTCATGCATACTCATAATTGTCTGGTCCCATACAACGGACTTGATGAGGTTACCAAACATTACGACTGGCTTGTCGTGAAGAGGTCGCTGATGTAAGTTCATTATTCTTTTGTTATGCGGAAGCCCAATTTAGAAATAAGCTTAAGAGTGCCGAGAGCTGTGTCACGGTCATAGGCTTTCTCAATCTCCGGGAGTTCCTCATATGGAACAAGACAAGGATGATGCTTGAGGGCATCGTTTCGTTCTTCCCCATAAGTCCACCCTTGCTCCATTCGGCTCTGCGCCCACACTTCATGGACATTCTTTGCCATCTGCTCGATCAAAGGAGTCAAATCTTCCGGTAATTGGATATCTGCTGTATCCATAGGCTGAGGTATGTAATTCTTTTTCATATTGTTTTTCTCTTAAAGAGAACAAATAACAGGCAATTCTATCAGTTCTTGCTATTTTCTTTTATAATTTTTGCAGGATTACCAACTGCAACAGCACCGGCAGGGACATCAGTCAACACAACTGCACCGGCTCCAATCATAGCCCTCGGACCGATGTTGACCCCACACATGATGACGGCACCTGCTCCAATAGATGCGCCCCACCCGACATGTGTTTCTTCAAGTTTCCAATCGTTGACCGGTTTGCCGTCTTCATGTACAGCCCACGGATATCTGTCATTGATGAAGGTAACATTTGTTCCGACAAACACTCCGTAATCCAGTGTCACACCCGGATATATGCTGTTGTTATTCTGGATCTTACAATAATTTCCGATCTTCACTCCCTTTCCTACATATACATTACGATGAATCTTACAATAATCACCTACCTGTGCCCCTTCGTCTATATATGACCCAGCTTCTACTATTGTATTGTTACCGATAACCGCCTTTCTTCCGACATAATCTTTAATTCTTTTCTTCATCTGTACATATGTAGCATATGACTCAGGAGAAAGAAGACGTCCGACAAGAGCATTGGCGTCCCTTAAAGGAAGAAACTCTATTTTGGAGATCTCCAGATAGCCATCACTCGAAGCATCATGCATTTCCATTATCTGCTCCTGATAAGATCTCTCGTCAGATAGATAAATCGTAGCATGCGAAATCAACTCAACTTCCAGACGCTCGCTCTTTATTATTCCGACCTCATACAGTCCGTATTCCTGCTCAACGATATCTGCACCTATCGCACCAACCTCTTCCTTTAATGCACGCAGGATTATCTTATTGTAATCAATCTGAACAAGATTGCCATCCTCAACCACAATCTTGTTTCCTGAATCAGTGACTGCATCCTTCAATATACTTACGGTTTCATCATATGAAAAATGCCACATATCACCTGATGATATATTGCCTGAACGTTTTGTCCACATCAAGGATGACTCCTTCTGAGTCTTGGTCACGACAAATCCGCCCAGTCCTAACGAACATAAAAACGGAGATACACGACGAATATCCGACTGTCCTGAGATAAAGAAAGGTCTATCATCAATAGAACACAAGACATGATACATTTCTGTCATGCATCTGAAAGTAAAATAATCAGAATAGTACAATTCCATATCCAATACAGGATTCTCTTTATTTACCGTCCTGCTGTCGGATATGCTGTACACACCCAGCTCTGCACCATTGAACATCAAGCGTCCTTTTGCGATATCCGCAATAAAGGAGCAGGCTGCCATATCAGCAATGATATCAATGAACCCCTTCAGACTGAAATCCTTATATTCCGGCAAGGATGCCTGTTTGTATTTATCATTTTTCAGATATATTCCTACACGATCATACAATACTTTCAGAGGATAGCTTTTTTTGTGTATTTCTAAGAATGCCATCAGTTGCAGCATCAGTTCTTCACGATCCGGATTTATCTGTTTCAGGAGTTCCTCCACTTCGTCCACTATGTCTTTTCTATAAAACTTCTCTTTTTCGAGAATTTTACGAAAATCATCGGAAGGTTCAATATACAGAGCCTTGTTCAGAACCTTCATACTGACATTCTCCGAGCGATAGAATATATTTGATTCAACTCCGCAAAGTTTCTCATAGTTTCCAAAAACTGTGGTTTTTCCCAATATGCGCTGCAATGCAATGCGTATAAGGAACAGACTCTGATCCTCATAGAGCGAGAATTGACGCCTGACATTGATCAATTCGGATAATTCCTCCTGCTTCCTCTTATCCTTCAGGGCTTCTTGTACATCAGCCTGATGAATCGCAGTAGCTTCAGTATCCATCCACTGTATATCAGCAATAAAATCCTTTAATCTTGACGTATTGAGATCAACAGGATCCTTAGGATAAAACAATATCTTTTTCTTCTGTTGTTTTGCATAGCCGACTTCATCATTAATTATGAAATCCGACTTCTCCACGTCTTTAGTATATATCAGAAGAAAATACTTGGATGAATCAATTCCTTTCCTGATTTTATTCCGATACTCTTCTCCTACAAATTCCGGAAGTTCTCTCAGATCCAACCATGGTTCAATATAATGACTTTTAAGCTCCTTATACAAACGCACCACATATTCTACATTCTCCCTTTTATAACTCAGGAATACATCTTTATATCCCTCCATCTCAGGAAGTTCAAACTTTTGTCCATTGGAAAGGACGCATTCGTTTTTTTGTATATTACTCATAAGGGAATAAAAATGAATTTACATCAGTTTGGAATCAAGTTTCAAATGCTCGGCTATACTACGGCATGCACGCTTTCGCAGACTGTTGCATAAAAACAGAAACAAGATCATCAGTACAAGACTTAGCGACGGCATGACATTTACAGAGAAAAGTACGGAATCAAACAAACCATGCGCAAGAATCGGAGCTCCGAGCACAAGCCATTTATAGGCCTTTCCATCTGACGGGCAGAAACGATGCAGAGAATAATAATATCCCATCAGCACACCGAAAAAGAAGTGCGCCGGAACAGAGAACAATGCACGTGTAATGCCGACAGAGACCCATGCATCATAATTCGACACCAGGTACAATACGTTTTCAACAGCAGCAAAGCCCATTGAAACAACTGACGCATAAACAATTCCATCCATTCTCTCATCAAAGAACCTGCTTTTCCTCAAGAAAAGCAACAGCATCAGATATTTGGCAATTTCCTCCGGTATCGCAGCACCTAAGAAAGAAACTCCTACTGCACCCCATAATGTTGATGGTTCAGCCGGAACCAATCCTACGGAACTCAACGGAACCGACATACACAATGCTATCGGCACAGACAAGATTCCATAGCCAAAAGCCTTAAGAAGCTCTCTGACAGGTTCTTTCTTATATTTATCCCGCCTGTAAATATAATAAATAAGCACAGCCACAGGCGCAAGGGCGGCAATCATCAGTAAAAACAGTTGCATAATTCAGTATATTAATTACGATGCTTCCTATGCCATTTCTTATAGCTCTTTATAAGATCTTCTTTGTCGTTCTCTGATATCCACTTTGGATTCAACCACACTCCTAGGCTACCCTCAAAAGTAATCGGTATGAATTCCCCATCACGGTGAAAGACATATGTCTTCTTCTCACGAGCTGATACATCAGAAGTAAATACAAGAAAATTCGTCTTATCATCATCTATTGACCATTCTTCATAGGCTACTACGTCATAATCACCGCTGAGACCCATTTTTTCAGCCTGATACCCTTCAGCCACGGTAGCATAGAATAGAGTATTCTTATTCAATGCCACATACTCATCATCATAGCCACCAAGATATTCTTTATCACCCATGATTTCCACGTATATTCTGTGCATCGCAATAAAAGATGCCTCAGCATTATCATCCTCGAATCCAGAATGATTTATTCCGCTCCTATACAAAGCCTTAAACTCAGAGAGGGCCTCATCATATTGCTTCATTTTATGCATCAGATTGCCTAACGCGTATCTATATAACCTGACACGAGGGTGATCCGCCTCGTATGCAGATTCCACTATATCAATGGCAAATGAAAGATACTCCAATGCCTTGTCATATTGTTTCAGTTCCATATACAATGATGCAAAATTGCTAAATATCGTAGCAACATTCGGATGCTTATCACCATATACCGCCTTCTGTATATTCAAGGCCTTGTTCAGAACTTCTTCAGACTTCTCAAATTCACCTTTAGACTGATAAAGCGAACTTAAGTTATTATAAGATAATGCCAGATCAATATGATCCGTCCCCCAATATGATTCACGTACCTGCAATGCCAGCAGCATGAATTGTTCAGCCTGATCATACATCTTGTATTCATGGAATATCGATCCTATGACATCATACGTTCTCGCAATACTTGGATGTGTATCTCCATATACAGCCTTATATATATTTAAAGCCTTCTCTGAATACTCCAATGCTGTCTGATCATCATTTAATTCATTGCATATAGCTCCAAGATTAGAATAAACAAGAGCCACATCCGGATGCATTTCTCCATATGTATCAACCCAAATACTCAGAACCTTCTCAAAATACGCCTTAGAATCTTGGTAATGTCCGAGGTGATAATACAAAATAGCAATATTATTCAATACAGCCCCTGTTTCCGGATGTGTCTCACCGAAAACTTGTTTTCTGATTTGCAGAGCTCGCTCGTAATAAACTAAAGCTTTATCATACTGTGCTAAAGATTGATAAACACCGGCAATATTACTGAGACTGATAGCAACCGACGAATGCTTTTTTCCAAATAATCTCTCGGAAATTTCAATCTCTTTTAAATAAAACTCCACAGCTTTTTCATAATCATTCACAACCTCATTATAATATGAGGCTTTACTACCATATATAGAGGCTATATCAGGATGAAACTCATTATAGGACTGTAGATAGATATCCAAGGCCTTATCATAATACTGAAGGACAGAAGCATATTCCCCTTTTGCCATATTGACCATACCACACACATGATATGCATCTGCCACATACGGATGCATTTCGCCTAGAATCTTTCGCCTTATCATGATAGCCTTACCAACATAATCCAAAGCCTCATCAAGACGGCCTAACCTCTTAAACAGGATAGCGGCATTTACATATTCACTGGCTACTTTCAGGTTATCTTCTCCCAGCACTTTAACTCTTAAATCTATGGATTTATTCAATTCTTCCTCGGCAAGCTCATACTCTCCTCTATCATAATAAATGATCATCCTTTTATTATATACTCCTGCCAACCCCAGCGTATCATTATATTCTTTGAACAGGGTTTCAGCCTTATTCAAATATGGATAAGCATCTTCGTAATGTTCCAAAGTCAAATATACTGAGCTGATATTACTATAGCTGGTGGCCAAGTCTTTTCGTGATACAGAATCACATTCTCGAATCTCAGCACTTTTCTTGTATGATTCCAAAGCATCCTCGTACTGACCTTTCAGATGATAAATATTTCCGATATTTCCATATAGCTCAGCAGTGATTTCAAGATTGTCAGCAGTGTCCAGCAATACCTGATCAATATCAAATGCTTCATCATACTTTCCAAGATATTCTTTTATAAAAGATGCATAATCCATCTTCCATCTATAATTCGTTGAATCCAGTTCCATTCTTTCCTTCAGATAGCCGGCTGCTGAAACATTGTCAAATCTCAGAGCAGCAATATCAAACTGCATGTATAGTTCGGAAGCATACCTTTGTACCATCTCTGCCTCAGCTCTCTTGCCAGCATCCAAGGTACTTTCCAGCTTTTTATTATTCTCAATCAACTGATCCAGAGCCTTTTTAGTACCCTTATTCTGAATCAGTCTTTCAGCCTCATCCAATTTTCCCTGCTCTATCAGACTATTGATACGAGCATCAATCGAATCAAGACGATCATAATCTGTTCTGGCATAACGATCTGCCAATCTTTCTATAAGAATATCCGCATTATCATAATTATCATTCAGCTCTGTGATTTTCTGAATATGCATTTCCTCATTAATGGATTTATCTTCAAGCTGCTGCTGAAGCTCTGTCATACGAGCCTGATACTCAGCATCTATCCGGCATCTCACGGCACTTTCTATCTCCATTCGGGTCCGTTCATACTCTTCATTTGAAATCATTGAGATTTCCAATGGGATATCCTCAGAATAAGGATACTGCCTGCCTATAATCTCTTTATCTGCAAGCTGATAGCCGTTTCTGGAAACTCGACTGAGTCTATAGGCCTGCCCCGTCTTATAGTTAGCAAGTAATATGCTGAATGTGCCCATTTCATCTGACACAGAGGCATTAGCTGCTCCTTGAACGCGTACGAATACATTTTCAAGAGGAACCCCAGGCTGCCCTGGACGTCCGATGGTCTTTACAATTCCTGATTGTTCCTGAGCATTTAAAATCAACGAGAATGCGCAGAATAGAAGTACCAAAAATTTAGTTTTCATATGCTTATGATTATTTAATTACTACTTACCGCTATCCATGCATCTTTCCCGCATGGCATATACAAGATATCATTTTCAAGCGGAATATCAGAGATAATGTTATAACATGTATTCTGTTGTTGAAGCGGAACGTATAACTGAACCTGACCGTTCTCATCCGAACGGACTTTCTGCCCGGCAATTTCCATATCGACACCTTTGACATATGTTTCCTGTTCCTGATCCCAAAGACGGAAACGGATGTTTCCATATATCAATGAATCTCTGCACATATCAATATTCATCTCGTTTCTGAGATTCAAAGTAGTATCAACATCAAAATAATCATTGGCACGTACTATAATACGAACCTTCTCATTGATGAACTTATGAGGAATGTTGGAAAAGATCAAAGGAGCGTCCAAAGACTTTATGGTATCTATCTTTACTTCATTAGACAGTTCCATGGTAACTATTGCGTCTTTCAAAGCAGGAAGATTGTCATTATGATACGATGTCTCATTCAGACGGATCTGCACATCTACTGGCTTGCTGTGAACCCATACTCCTACAATTGACAGACATGCTGTCAGAAAGCATATCGTCCATGCAGCGATCTTCTGAACCAACTGTCTGCGATGCCTCTTCCATATTGAATCGAACTCGACTTCAAGAAGCTTTGAAATCAACTGGACATATGCCCTCTCCTTGTTCAGCCAGCTCCAGCGATAGGTTTTCTCATGTATGTTGGCTCCTAAGATTTCCGGTAATCCAAGCTTGTCAACAATCGGATTAAAGCACTCGGTCTCAGGGTCACCGCTATGCGGAACTCCATCAACAATGAAGAAATGAATATTTCTTGTCCGTCCCAGTTCAAGAAAAAACGCAATCTCCCTACCTACCCACTCCGATTTTGCAGAATTCGGAGAACATATCACGACAAGATTACGGGATGCATGCAACCTGTCCTGCAGTTCTTTTGTCAGACCGCCTGGCTGAATGTCCGTAGGAGCAAAGAACACTGGTCTTATCGGAGTACGCTCCCAACCTTTTTCACTGCATAAAGTAGCCGGCATCCTATAATGTTCCAGCTTCCTTTGCAGCTTCCTGCCCCAGGCAATATCCTTAGAATTATAGCTTATGAAAGCAAAATATTTATTATCTGCCTTTTTCATTTTTATTTTTGTTCTTGTAATATGGTTTCCAGATTCTCTATCTGCATCTTCAGGTCTTGTGTTGTCTTGTGATCTATACCGAAAACCTTTTGAGATACCTCATATGCCTTTTTCAGATAGCGGCAGCCCTCTTGATAATCCTGCTGAAGCATACATGTCACACCAATCAAAGAATAGGAAGCAATATGCTCAGAATGAAGATCACCATATAGTTTTCTCCTGATTTCCAGAGCATTATGGTGGTATTCCATGGCATTGGCATAGTCGCCATGAGAGCTATAAAAAAGGGCTATCGTATCATACTTCTTTGCAATCTCTAAATGACATTCTCCCAAAATTTCTTTTCTGATGTCAAGAGAAAGATTAAAGCAATCCATTGCTTTGGCATAGTCACCCTTGGCCTGCCAGACCAAAGCAATGCTATCGTAAACTCTGGCAACAGCCGGATGTACATCACCCCACGCTTGTCTTCTGACATTCAGGGCAAGATTGAAGTACTCCAATGCAACATCATACTTTTCTTCCGCCTGATAGAACACCCCCATAGTTTCATATGACAAAGCAACATCCGGATGAGATTCGCCTCGCGCCTCGCGCCTGATATTCAAAGATAGGTCAAGATACTCCCAGGCTTTTTCATTATCTCCCTTCGTCTGATAAATCAAGGCTAAATTATCATATACCAAGGCCACATTCGGATGGGAACCAGTATAAACATTTTCCCATATATCAAGGGCTTTATGAGAATGTTCCAAGGCCTTGTCATAGTCTTCCGAAGCAAAATAGACGGAACCGATATTGTTATGTGCAAGAGCCACTTGAGGATGAGTATTCCCATAAACCTGCTGCCATATTTCCAATGACATCTTACTATACTCCATAGCCCTTGCGTTGTCACCGATATCGGAATAAACGGAAGCTATATTATTATATGCCAAAGCCAAGGAAGGATGAGGTTCGGAATACAGTGGACGACATATGTTCAAAACACGTCCATGGTATTCTAATGCCTTGGAATAATCGCCCAGATTGCTGTAAGCAAGTCCAATGTTACCACAAGTAGTCGCTACTGCAAAATGTGTTTCACCCAAAGCCTGCACTCTGATATCAAGTGCAAGAGAGAGGTACTCCAAAGCTCTTTCATTGTCTTCCAATCCGATGCATACTGTTCCCAGATTGTTATACGAAACCGCCAGATCAGGGTGATCTTCCTCCAAGATACGCTTTCGTATATCAAGTGCCGTTGAAACACATTCGATAGCTTCTGCAAAATCATTCTGAGCCATGAATACACTGCCGATATAATCATACGATGTGGCTATATCCTGATGGTCTTCGCCATATTTCCGTATGGCAACATCCAGTGAACGCTGAAAATATGTCATGGCAGAATCATAGTCAGCCAGATACTGCTTTATATATTCACCGGCATCTGTCTGCCATACCATATTCGTCGTATCCAGTTTAGCCCGAAGCTGAAGGTACTGAGCAGCTGAATCACGCTGATGACGCATACTGAAGCTTTCATAATAACTGAAACAGCGTCGCGCCATCTCATCCATATCATGTTGATAAACCTCTTTGGCCTTTTGAAGTTCTTCTTCTTCATGCTGAATCGCCTCTCCACGTTTGATATGAGTATTCACCTGCTCATGAAGATTGCCTCTGCTTCTTAACAACGAATCCGCCTTTGAAAGATCACCTGCTTCTATAAACGAACTCACCCGACGGTAAAAATCATCCAACTGATCATAATCGATCTGAGAATAACGCTGCGCCATATCACGGATCAGCTTTTCTTCATTACCCTGATCGTCATATAGCTTAAGCAGGGCTGCACGATATTCTTCTTGCGTGATCCGGGCCTGTTCCTTCAATGTTTCCAATTCCTTCTTGCGTTCGTCAAGCTGCTTCTGCAATGTCCGGCGGATGCGGCTCTCTGCCTCGAGCTGATCTTCAAGCAGCTGATCCGGCGTTTCCATCACAAGATAAAGCGGATTTGAAGAATATACATATGTCTTAGGTAGAGCATCTGCATCCACCAGAACATAATCCTTCTTCTTGACTGACTGAATCGTATAGGTATTTCCTCTCACCGGAAACGAAAAAGATCCGTCTGCTTCATGCACACCGATACTGTTTCCGTCTTTTACGGAAACAAATGCCCCTGTCAGTCCCGTTCCCGGAACATGAACACCATTGACCATGCGTCCTCTTGTCTTCACATAACCGGACTGTTCCTGAGCATGGGCAATAAGTCCGCAGAGCAAAACAGCTATAGCTATGATATGCCTTTTCATATGAAACACGCATTAAATCTTGCTGCTATTTCTTTCCACCTGTCGCAGGCTGGCTGGCCGTATCCGCATCCAGCTTGAATAATCCTTTGAGTTCTTTGGTCTCGAACTGCAGGAGCTGGGTCACTGCAGGATCCACCATTTCCTTGACCCAATTATTACCGACATAGGCAGTCTTTATTTCCTTCCATACATTTGTCATGAAAGAATCACTCTGCTTTCTCTTCTTCATCGACCTCCATTCTTCTTTCCAGATATCCTTGTTCCAGGCTTTATACCCCGGAAGGTTTGCAAAGTTGACCGCCTTTCCATTGCCGACTTCCTCAATCTTGATATACTGGCCCTCATCAAGATAATACTCTGCATTAAGCTGGCAGGTCTGAGATACTTCTATCGCAAGTTTATACTGACCTGTACCCCATACCGGCTCATTGGATGTTCCTACAAAAGATCGAGGAACAATGAAAGACTCTCCTGTTATGCTCACCAGATCATCAGTCTTTGGATTATTTCCGTTATAAACGAACAAGGTATCGTTTCCGACAACCTGCAATGCACTGCCATCAATCTTAGCCCTGATGACGAACTCTCCCAATTCATAATCGGATGTAATCATTATGGCTTCATTGATCCAAGAGGAAAGAACCTTGACCTTCATTTCAAACTGCAGATCGGTATATGCATTGTAATTGAATCCTGAGCCGACATTCTTAGGATTGGAGTTCGGTATGTTGCAATATTTTGGATTGAAGACAAGGCTGTCTACCTCCAACATGAATTTTGAATGATTGGTCAGATGAGCCAGACCCAGACTGTCTGTACGCAATTTACATGAGACATAGAAGACATCCTGTCCCATACGATTTGACTCAGCAGAATCAGACTGTTTTACCGCTCTTACCGACTCGATGAAATTCCTGCAGACAAATCCATTAAACTTAAGGTCACGAGGATCCAACGCACCATTTACAGAAGGACGATAGTAAAAGTCATCAATAGTCTCTTGTGAAGACAAATCCTTCTTATAGGTACACTGCTGCTGCTTGGCCTTGCTCCAGCTTTCGAAATCCTTGCTTGGTTTCTGCACCCACATTGTCACATAGCTGACTCCGAGACTTAAGAGATTGGAAGTTGCATTTACTGTCTTTTGAGTAATCGAACTCTTATATGCAGAGGCAATGGCTGCTCCTAAATCGCTCCATCCTCTTGTCGAATTCCTTTGAATCCTGTCAATCTGTCCGTTGCACATTACCACAGCCGATTGCGGCTGACTTTCCACTACGATCTGATATTTATAATTACCCAACTGCCTGTCACTCTGGCGACCAGCTTTTTCCGGATCATTATCTGCCCATACGCATACATAGGCAAACATAAACAATAGTGTGAATAAAGTTTTCATATCTCAAGGTGTTTTAGATTCCATCAATCAAAATAAAAGCATCAGAATATCTTGGAGAATCCACTGACCTGCTCTTCGGTTTCCGTGTCAGTGAATTGGATGAAAAACGATTTACAGAAACCTGTCCTCCCTTCTTCATTTGTTGTCTGGCAGCGTTAAATGCCTTGTAAATATCCGTTCCCGATGCAGGATCTTTATAAAGCTCACTATAAAAAGCTTTCATGAACATCATGGTAGCCTCATCATCCACACTCCACAAGCTCACTATCATAGCCGTGGCACCGGCAATCTTCAGTGCACGTTGTATTCCATAAACCCCATCAGATGTTATATACCCAAGTCCTGTCTGACAGGCAGACAACACAATCAGATCCACATCTGACAGATCCATCTCAGACAATTCCCTGGCAGTAATGATTCCATCCGAATACAAGGGATCGAAACCGCTGTCATTGATATTTGCTGCCGCTCCAGCCATAATCAGGCCGCTTTCAGACATGCTCTGATCTCTATAGGATGTTTTCAGATCTGAAAAATCATTTTCTCCTGAAAAATAGCCATGGGTAGCCAGATGAACTATCGAGTAGCCCTCATCAATCAGTATTTTGAAAGCCTCATCCGTAGCCTTGTCATCCTTCAGCATAGCTGCTTCTTCTCCACCAAGTTCTTTCTTCAATAAGTATATTGCATCAATCTCCGTCTCCGCGCCCTTCAATGAACTTATATATACGCCATTTCCCTTGAACATATTGTAGCCGGCGACATCATTTCCTGTATTTTCCGGCTGCACATGGGCATGATAATCCATACCGCCGCATAGTAAAATATTGCCGATACCATGCTTCCTGCGTGAAAGAAGCGAACCGGTGGAACTCAAACGGCAGCAATCCACAGACGGATCAGGATGCATATATTCCACAGCCAGCTGATGGATGAATCCATCGGGGGCAAAATACAGTGTTCTACAACCTTCTGTCAATGCCATAAGCTCATCATTCCAAATCTTTCGGAATACAGCAGTATCTGAATACAGCGCATCTTTCAACGATCCCACATCGTAGGAAATGGCATCACCGACAGTAGTCCCATCCACCAGAGTCATTGTCATGATATCCTTTACCGGACCTAAACTTACAAAACGCGGGCATTCATAATCACTCCTGACAACAAGTGCGGCCATGTTCTTTTCTTCATATCTGTCCATATACTGGACAAATTCGACAGCACATTCATCATCTTTCAGTACATCACGGATATCCTCCCATGTGCAGTCATCAGCATACGTTCCGTTCCTGTACTTCAGCAGATATCCCTTGCTGAACAATGCTACATCATACAGCAGATCTGAAGCATATCCGCCAAGACAATAGCAGTCATAAAGAAAATCATGGACTGCAAGCCAGTACTGCTCGCGCCCTGCTTCTGAAAGAGTCAACAGCTGCTTGTCAAATTCCTGACGCAGTTTCTTTATATATCTCGCATAACAGTCCCTTGCTGCCTCTCTTCCATCTACACCATCAAACTCATATTGAAGCATCAGAATCTTTCCTTTCGTACGTATGTAAGAGGCCTCGTCCATGCATTCATCAGGCATCTCTGCCAAGAGCTCAAGTGCGTCATCAAAACGATGAAGACGGGCAAGAACCATGGCACGCGCAACATACGCGTCCACAAAATCATCAAAATCCCGTCTTCCGGCAAGAGATGTATCCCAGAGGTCAAAGCCAATATCACGTCTGTAATAATAAACGTCATCAGCTTCCTTCAAGGCCTTGTCATATTGTTTCTGCTTGTAATACAGGCTCAGCAACTCCCTATGCACATCGATCTCCAGCTCATTATCATCAAAGAATACAGATGCAGACTTCATCATGCCGATCAGTTCAAGACACTTATGATAGGCATTCTGTGCCCTAGAGAATGCAGAAGGGTCATCACCAGTCATGCAATAATGATATGAACCTTCCAGTTTGCTGATCGCTTCCTGGGCAAGAAGTCTTTCCATTTCTTCGAGTCCGTCGGAATACCTGTCGTAAGCCGCCTTTGCCTTCTCAAGCACACCTTTCATGTCGGATGCCATATCCAGCATATAATAACACTCACCCTCAGCTGTCATCGAAAGAATATGAAGATTCATATCGCCTGCTTCATACGCCTCATCCTGAATCTTTATAAACATTCTTGCCGCTTCTGCGAATTCCTTTCTCTGATTCAACAGCAACGCTTCATCATAAAGAATCTCCAGATCCGTCTGAGCATACAGGATGCCCGCAGACAGACCCATCAAGGCAGATATGATCCACTTGGCGATTCTCATCACTTATTACGATAGTTATGATTAATTATGACAAAGGAACGGTTGTTCTGCATATCATTGTTCCTGACCTTCAAAGTAAGTACATCATCCTCTCCTGGCCCATCTTCGGCATCAATCACATAATAGGATATACCATCCTTGTCCTTATGCACAGGATGGTATGTCTTTCCGTCAGAGAGATATAGCTCCGTTTCATATGGCTGATCCGCAGAATAAGGTATTATTACGAACACCTGCCTTCCCGTGCGTCCGGACAGTCCATCATAAGTAGCTGTACTTCCCTTTCTTACTCCCTTTTCATATATTGAATAATGATATCTCAAATCTGTTCCGTCCAGCAGCCCCTTGCCGGTGTTCTGCATGACCGTATTCGTCCTTTTCAGCATGGAGATCATTCTGTTCAGACCGAATGAAGTGACACTATTACCCACCAAAGCACAATCATTCCCGGCATCTCGAAGCTCATCCATCATTGTAAAGACTTCAAGCATCTTGCTCATCCGGCTCTGAGCCTCTTCCCATACGGTCTCATTACGGGAGCGCAGCATCTTGGAGACTTCCAGCAGCTCCATAAGATATGCATCTTCCTGCAAATCAGGAACAGACTGTGAAAATGAAGTCATTGTGCCGATGGCCACAAGCAGAACACATATGATCATTTTTTTAACAACGGTCATAGCTTCTGGCCATTTCCTGTCATACTCACCATCAGGAACCGAGCATGCGTTTACAGGGCAAATCCTTTGTGCCCTATGTCTTGACATACACTTCTGCAGTTCATCCGATGCAACAGACTTCACTTCATTCATATCAGGACGTTTGGATGCATCTTTCTGAAGGCAGCTTCGGAGAAGATCATTCAGAGCAGCCATCTCCTTATCAGGAAGATTCGGCACCGGTGTACCGGACTTCTGGCACTTCTCTCCAAGACCATTGAAAACAGGAGTTCCCAATATCAGTTCAAAGGCAGCTGCAGCAAGCATCCACACATCGCTCTCTGCACTTCCTTGATCACATAAAGTATCATCGCTGATGCGGAATGCATCATCATCGATCACTACATCATGCAACCTTAAAAGTCTGCAATACCGCCCTTCGGCATGACATTCTGCCATGCGGGACGCAACATCATGCATAAACCTCCAGCATGCATCCGCAGTGCAGTATCCTTTTATATCAGAAGCCAACATAATGCAAAACTATCTATTTTCTATTTCACTTATCAGTCTATGGATCTGTGATACAGGTACAACAAGGGTATGACTGTCGGACGACCTTGAAACGATGCCGACTACAGACTTTGTCTTCTTTGCGAATACAGGCCCTCCTGAGAATCCCTGATCAAATCCCTTTGTACATATGAAGCACTCGTAAGGAGTCTCCTTCTGCTGATAGACATTGCCTTCATCCAATGCAAAGACCGCTTCCCGGCGTTCTTCGTTCTGAGGATACCCGAAAGCGCATAACGCTGTTCCCGTTTCGTGGATCACATCACCATTTTCCAATGCAATGCATCCATCACCGTATTCCCATTTCATGACAGCGACATCTCCCAGTTCCGCATCACGCTTTTCATACATACTGACAACGCTTCTCCAGATATAACCCGATTCAAAACCACCGTAATCATACAGATTGTCACGGGTCTTGTCCATTATAAAATCCTCGGATGTACATTGCCATGACTGCGTTCCGTCATAACTGGTTATTTTCAGAACGGAAACAAGATGAATCGAAGGATCCGTTTCAGCCTCAATGGCTCTTCTTACTATATCGGAATCTATATCGTCGATATCAGGTTTCAGCTCTCCTTCCAAAGAGAGCCAGAATTCCACGCAATGCCTTGCCGTCACGAAATACCCTCCATCAGTTATGAAACCCGTACCCACGAAAGTCCTCGGAGCGGAAATAACCTCCAGAGTATCTCCCACCTCCGACAACACCATCAATCTGTCAGCCTCGATCCTGCATATATCCTGTACTTCAGCCTTATATTGAGCCATTGTGCTCCTTGAGCCCCAATATAAGGCAAAGGCAATGACTGCCAGTGTTACGAACATCAGGATGACAGAAAGGCGCACCCATCCGGCGGTCTTATATTCAACATATTGATTCACAGGCACATCCCCCACTTCAACATCGAATACAAGATTAGTATTGTCAAAGCTCAACCTGTCATTTTTCCCAAGCGGAGCCGCCAGTTTCAACGGCACTCCATTAACGAAGATGGAAGCATCCTTCTCCTGACGGACAATGCGCCATCCGGACCCATCCTGATTTCTGATAATCACAGCATAGCATGCGTCCTCATAATCAGGATGATCCGGAAGTCTGAGTCTGCATTCAGGCGTCTGGCCGACATAAAGCACGCTCTGGCTGACATATTGCACATCACCCTTCTTATGAACGCCATCGTCACTTCTATACCGTAAAACACAATATTCCTTATTCATCTTCAAGCTTTTTTGAAATCCGGCCTGCATAAGCAATCAAAGGCAGTGAACGTATCAGTCCTACATCATAACGGCTGACAGGCAGCCCGGTCTCATCCACCCCTAATTCGGAGAAATTCCTCAAGTCATCATGCTTGAACTCCGCCTTATATTGACTACGCTTTGTGATATCTTCGAGAATCGCCCTATGTTCCTCGGAAGTAGTCGGGATATATCCCAGAATCATTTCCTCCACACTCCACCTGTTGTGTTCAACCTCAGCCATAGTCTCCAGATCCTTTCTTCCTATGGCAAAAAAGTCCACATCTGCATCAGAAGTCAAAGAACGCATCTTGGTATTGACAGTAAATGCATTGTATATATTGGACCACCTCTTGGCCGTTGTAAGCTTGGGACTGTTCCACAAGCCCTGCAGATCCTCCGGAGAAGGAAGTTCAAGTGCGACATTCATATCAGCCGCACCCTGCCTGCGCTCATCATCCGTGCTCTCACGCATATTGCAATATGCATAATTGACACATTGAGCCATATGTATGAAATCAGTCATGGAAGGCAGATCTGCAGCCTTCATACCCATTGGGATGATATGTCCGAAATGGCCTGACTGCTTAAGGAACATCAAGGAAGCATCATCATCGACCCTGACAAGAACAGGCACAGAATCCGGAAGCTTCATAGCCAATGCTTCATTTATATTGCGGCTGTCATCTTCATAACATATGGCAACCGTCAATTGTCTGTCTTCATCATTAGACCATCTGGCGAGCTTGTACAGAAAGATGTCGTCGGAACCGCGAGCTTCCACAAACTCCCATTCCACATCAATAAAATCCTGACGCTCATTGGCATATTTCGGAGCAGAAGCATCAATTTCCACATCATCACCGGAAATTGTCACATTCCTTCTCCAGCTGTTTTCCAGAAGTCCTTTGTACTGCTGCTTGAAACGGGCGAAATCGGTCATGGAGTCGCTTACCCATGTAATCCTTGTCCTGAGTCTGTTATCCCTGCAGTAATTCGGATAATGTGCTACAAGAGCTGAGTGTACGGCCAGACTTTCCGCCTGAGCCCCAGATCCGAACAAGACCAGATGCACCCGACTCCCGCTTTCAGGAGTGATAGGAATCCTGTCAAGAAGAGGATCGGTGCCCGGCCTTATACCTAGAACTTCCATAGACCAGAGATCCTCCATCGTATAAGCATACAGCTCTATATCGGCTGCCATATCCGGATCCAGAGGGACACGCCTGAGAACATTCACCAAAGCCTGATTCTTGAGAATCAGGTGAGTCCGCAATCTGTTTCCGCCATAATCCGACGCACGATAACCGTCAGCAAGTTGTCGCAATCTTCTTATCGCCGAATTATCCGCCACAACAGGATCCTTATCCCTTTCCGGCCATATATATACATCTAATCTGCTGTTCATGGTGTGTATCAAAGTTTGATTGCTGCCGTCATGATCGACTTGACACCAGATGGAAGCTCAACGGAATTTTCTTTCAACTCTCCGTCGACAAGTCTCAAGTAAGTCATTTTCACATCACCAATCCTCTTACAAGCTTCGGTTATCTCTTCTGTACTAGAAACATAATCACCATTCACCTTAATGATAATATCTCCCAGTTTAAGGCTATCATCACCATTTCCATCAGAAAAGCCACCGAACAAGACCCCTTTGAATGGACGCTTCATGGCAGCGACCTCACGATAAAACTCTTTGACAGGGAGGGCATAATTTCCGGCATAAGGATATAAGGTCACGAATTCATCTATCATTCTGGAAAGATCCGCGAACACTATCTCAGGAGTAACCGGTCCCATGTCATATATATCTTCATCAGCAGCCATCTCCACTGTTCCTTCAAGGTAGGAGGTAATCAGCAATATTCGATTCCAGTTCAAAGCCTCTACTTCATCAGAAGATATTGCATAAGTTGCAAGGTCTTCGTTATAACCCTTCAAGATTTCCCGGTCAAGAGAATCCAGTCTTGCCTCCAACTCCGCCAGTTCATCATTGGTATTACGGACATTCTGTCCTATTTCTCCAATAAGCTTTTCTGCAATCGCGAACTCATTGGTTGCCATCTTTTCATATTCCTTGGACTTCATTCCTATGCCGCACTTAGGCATATATGAGAATGTGCTTGCTAACTTATGATAATTAGCCAAGGATTTCTCAGGCATCGCATTCATAACTTGCAGATATATATAGTAAGTCGCATTATTCATATGCTGGCTTATCTTGAAATCGTTGGTGATATTGTGCTTCATGGAAGGCTTTATCATATCCAGATCACTATTAGCCCTTATGTTATTTATCATATATCTGATCTCTTCATACATAAGATCTACAGACTCATCAAACTGACTTATCGCTTCCTCGGAAAGCCCGTATGCTCCCAGCATAAGCATTTGAAAGTCTGTAAATTCCAGTCTTTTCGAACCCTGAACGGACTGCATTCTGTTTATTTCATCTTCATGAAAACCCAACAGATCCATAAAATCTTCATCAATCGGTCCGTCAAGCTCTTCCCAAGCCTCCTGGATCTTCGCATTGCTGTCCATTATCAGATCCGCCACTCCCATCTGCATGGTCAGATGATCCACCAATGCCGTACAAGTTGAAACCGAGGCCAGACGAAGCAAGAGTTCTGACACTAAAAATATGGCAACCAGTCCTCCGACAATAGCGGCTGTCCATCTCGCAAAGACACGTCCTTTCGAATATCGTCTGCTTTTCAGATACTTCTCCAACCTCTTCATGGAAAGGTCAAAGTACTCGACTGACGATGCCGACAATGACTGGTAGAAACAAAGGTTATCCATTCCTGACGGCATGGAACCCGGCCACTGGAAACCATTCAGAGTCACAGGTATGATGTTCTTCTTATGCTTCATTGCATGAAGGATCTCCTTCCTCAGCCAATCTTCCTCATCATGACACCGGTCCAATGCATCCGGAGGAAGTACCAGGACAAAATCCTTGCATTCCTCTATCACATTATATAGCTGCTCGTTAAAAAGTCCCGAACGCATGGACTCCAGGTCAAAGAATACTCTGTATCCTTCCGCTCTCAGGCGGGTAGCAATCAGATTCGCACTTTCATACGAAGTACGTCGATAGCTTATGAAAACATCATACCTCATGGCAATTACGATAACAGGCGTTGAAAAATCCGGAAAAGCAGACAATTCTGCAGATTCCCAAAGTTATAAATATTTCCACAATCCTCCAAAGATGTCGGAGAATTGTGGAAAGCAGAAGATTAGCAAAAGTAATAATTTATGCGTTAGTCCAGATAGAACATTTTCATTTCTTCCGAAGTAAGCTGTCTATCCTTGAATCTCTCGCGCGTTTGATCAATCAATTCTTGCAGAGGAGGGAAATCCCATCGGCGGATAGTCTTATCATCCGAACCGGAAACTATATATCTGCCATCAGGACTGAAAGAGACAGAATTCACAGAGCTTGTATGCCCCTCAAATGGAGGACACATCTCAAAGCCCGTAGAAGCATCCCATATTCGGATAGTTTTATCTGACGAGCCGGAAACTATATATCTGCCATCAGGACTGAAAGAGACGGAATTCACAGAGCTTGTATGCCCCTCAAATGGAGGACACATCTCAAAGCCCGTAGAAGCATCCCATATTCGGATAGTTTTATCTGACGAGCCAGAAACTATATATCTGCCATCGGGACTGAAAGTGACGGAATTCACAGAGCTTGTATGCCCCTCAAATGGAGGAAACATCTCAAAGCCCGTAGAAGCATCCCATAAGCGGATAGTCTTATCGCTAGAGCTGGAAACTATATATCTACCATCGGGGCTGAAAGCCACAGAATTTACCCTTGCTGAATGACCAGTCATTGATAAACATAATTGCAGCCTTGGAGAAACATTCCAAATATATATTGTTCCATCAACAGAAGCAGCAACTACCCGTTTATCATCATGACTAAAAGCCTGTGCAGTCACATTTGTCGTAAGATATTTTACTGATGAGCATACCTGATTTCCTGTTTTTATATCCCATATATCAACTGTTCCAGGATATGAAAACATCATAACTCGGTTACAATCAATATTGAAGGCAATAGAAGATGCGTAGAATTTAGGAATTTCAAACAATATTCCATTTGGGAGGTTCATGTTAATATCCCAAACACGAACAGTTCTATCTGCCGAACCCGAAGCTATAAACCTCCCATCTGGGCTAAAAGAAACAGACTCGACACTGGATGTATGTCCTTCTAATGGAGGACAAACCTCAACGCCTGTAGAGGCATCCCACAAACGGATAGTCTTATCACTAGAGCCGGATACTATATATCTGCCATCGGGACTGAAAGAGACGGAATTCACAGAGCTTGTATGCCTCTTAAATGGAGGACACATCTCAACGCCCGTAGAAGCATCCCAAATCCGAATAGTTTCATCAGATGAGCCGGAAACTATATATCTGCCATCGGGACTGAAAGAGACGGAATTCACAGAGCTTGTATGCCCCTCAAATGAGGGACAAACCTCAACGCCTGTAGAGGTATCCCACAAGCGGATAGTCTTATCACTAGAGCCTGAAACTATATATCTACCATCGGGACTGAAAGTGACGGAATTCACAGAGCTTGTATGCCCGACCAAAGGAGGACAAGCCTCAATTCCGGTATCAACATCCAAGATACGAATAGTCCCATCTGTAGAACCTGCAACTATATACTTCCCATTAAAAGAAACTGAATAAATACTTCCATCAGAATTACAAGTAAGACAGCAGTCTCCATTATTAATATCCCAGATACGAATAGTACGATCAACAGAACTAGATACGAGAAAGTTACCATCTGGACTAAGAGCAACCGAAGTCACACCAAATGTATGTCCACACAATGGCCGACCACGTTGTATTCCTGTCTTAGCATCCCAAACACGGATAGAACAATCACTCGATCCTGAAATGATAAACTCTCCGTCATTGCTAAAGGAAACAGAAGTAATGCTATTAGTATGTCCTTTCAATATGGAATAATCCTCAGCTAATGCTCTTCGTAACAAAGCTTCAACTTCGGGCACATACGGCTTATCAGGATCTTTTAAATTATCAGGTAGATTCTCAAGTGCGAGTGATATTGAATAATATATATTATGCTCATCAAGAAACTGCTGCCCCATCTCTGCTGCCACAAAACGGGCACGAATCTCCATCATTTTCCAATTGGCCTGCTTGGCATTATATATCAAGAATATCACAAAAGCAATCACCAATAGACATAAAGCAAACGCACTGCCAAGTAAGGCCAGCTGCCTCGAACGTTTCTTCTTCTCTCGTTTCTCCTTTTGAAGCGCAATCGGCTCACAAAACGAATCGTGAATCAGCTCCACCCGGCAATTCCTTGCATCTGATCCGGAGGATAGGCGCTGTAAAATCCGGGAATCACCCTCCAGAAGTTTACGGCCTTTAGGGACTTTGGACAGAAAGTCTGCCTCTGAAACAGAATTTCTGCGACCTGCGCTATCAATGAAATGCGTTTCAATATATTCCTTTTCGCTTTCGCTGAATCCTGCTGTCGCCTCGCTGTAGAATCGCTCGATCGGATTTCCTTTCATAAAAGATTCTACGAAAGGAATGGTAATATGATCGATTCCTGATTTTTTAAACTCATTGAACACTCGATTACAGACCAAAGACAAAAGATTGGTACTGATCGTGTTATCCTCCTTTACACGGGCGATATCAAGAACCTTCCGCACAATATTCTCCTGCTCTTCAGGCCTGAATAATCCTTCCCCGGGAGTAAGGACGACATCTCGCGCCCCCTCATCCGTAAGGCTGCGAAGACGATAACGACAGCGCTTTAACGCAGGTAGATAACAATTATCGAGGCTATCCTCCAGACGATACAGATCATCCTCGCGGATAGATACGAGGAAACGATAATTCTGTTCATAACGATACGGGCGGCCATCCACCTCGCAGTTGTCAAGCCTATGATCCTTATCATTTAGATAATCCAGCTGACGAAGCAACACCTGAGTCTCTTCCCTGTCATTTCTGAAGACTTCCTCGAACTGATCAAGGACTATGACGGGAACTATCTGTTCGTCATATTTATTATAAAATCTATGGCGTGCAAAATAGCTCCACAGAAAATCTGATGACTGGTCATCATCCTGCTCCGGAATCACATCCACAATTTCTGCCTTGACAGCCAGCTCTATAGCATTGATTATGACAGTTTGAAAACTCAAACGATTTTCAAAATCTCTGATACCAAGGCGAATGCTCAAAGGGATATAGCTCTCCTCCCTGAGTTCTGGAAACACTCCGGCGTTCAATAAAGATGTTTTGCCTATGCCACTTTTACCATAGAGTGTCACAAACACATTGTTATGAATGAGCCTGGCTACGTCATATGTCTCTGCATCACGACCGCAGAACTTCATTTTATGCTCCGCAAATTCAGGATCCTCATATGAGGCAAGACCTGCCCAGGGATTAAGTCTGTTTTTACTCATCATTTTAAATATGCTCGTTTATTGATGCCACCAATTTATAGAAACCGTCTGATTCCAGAAGATTCACTCCTGTGACAGATTGGGTAATTATTGTCTCAAACAATGAGTGATGATCCGAACGTAGATCATATCCATTGACCCCTACCGGAATGATGACTTTATCGCCGAACTGTTGTGCTATCCTCCATTCCTTATTGTAATAATGGTCGGTTTCGCCACGTTTAAGGTCTTCTGCTACAGATGGCGAAAGCAGAGGAATGAAAATTCTTGCAGAATTTATCGCATCGTATATCTCCTCCTCGTAATTATCCCCACCGTAAAGTCTGGCATTATCCAGCCATACATCATATTTCTTTTCTGTCAATTGGAAAAACAACTGACTGGCCGAAAGAGCATCTCTGCTGCAATATGAAATGAAAACTCCTCCTCGCCTGCGGGCGTCTACCACCTGAGAACGGAAAGGCGCATCCTCCGAATCTTCTGTCAACAAAGATGTAACGCTATTGACAAAGGAGGAGGCATCTCCCAGAACACATATATTAGTCCTGTCCAGGAACTGCTGAAGCTGATTATCCGAACGCTCGGACACGTTAAGGGCGAATGCCACTTCTCCGGTTCCTTCGAATCTCTCGCTGTCCACACTTCCAGTCAGGACGTACCAGAAAAACCTAAAAAACCAGTTGTCATACTTGCATCCTAAAGACAGCAGACGTTTACTGCGAATGAACTCGAGCATTTCGTTGCTGGATTCCACATCCATACGCATCCACTTCTCTATCAGCATGATGGCATCCGACTCCGTCCTGATATATTTCTTGGTCAGATCCTGCTCCTCCATCTTTCCAAACACGTAAATAAGAGTGGGCTGATTATATTTCTGTCCCCTGCGGCAAGCCTTTCTAGCCTTCTGCAGCTCATCTACGGTATCCTTGTCATACACATTGATAACTCGAAGATCCCGACCATATACCCGACGCATCAATGCCTCAAGATATCCATCCGTGGTCGTTGTCAGCACTGTGTTAAAAAGTCTTGTTTCGAACAATGCCTTCAATTCCTTGGAAACATACTTTTCATCAAAGCATATATCTCCAGACTCAACAAGCTGTCGGACAGGATTTATGCGTTCACTTTTATCCAAGGCTATATCATAATAACTGGAATATTCTACTGCCGAAGCCTCATTGACCTTGCGCAGAAAATACTGATGAACATCGTGGCTCGGTTCCACCTCCTCATCAAGGATTATCTCGTTTCCGATGACAAGCGCATACTTGTCATTCAGAACGTCCCTGATAAACTTGTTCATATTAAATCGTCTAGGCATAAAAACTCAATTTATATCAATCATCAATATTTTCTCACAATCCACATCTGCAGAAAGCGGTCTGAGACAGAATAAACCTTTGTCCTTCCATCCTGACGATATGTTATCATCTGAAGATTCAGCAAGTTCCTGATGGCATTCTGCACTGCACTTGGAGACTGCAATGAATGTTTCCTGACAAATGCAGCAGATGTCACTTCTGATGCCTCACCCTCTTTTGCGATGGCAATCAGCGTCTCCTTCTGAGTATAATTCAGAAGAGACAGCTGGGTGAGAAACGAGTGTTCCTTGTCCTGAATGATATCACTGACAGTATCATTGATCAGCTCTTCCGTAACCGGTACTTCCGGATCATTATATGCATATACGTTGTGTAATGTCTGGTGGACATAATATGTGTGACCTTCAAATAGATCATAGACATATTCGCATATCATATCTGGCACATTCCTGCCGGACTCTTCAAAACATTTCCTCATAAAACCGACATACACCTGCCTGTCGATACGGTCCAGATACATCTGCTCCACACTGTTATAGAAAGGCTTGGCAGGAGAATTGAACATATTTTCAAGAGTATGTCTGTCACTTCCGGCGAATACAAAACGGCAATTGCTCATCTTCTGAATGTGGGTACGAAGGAGTGCTTCGACATTCTTCTCCGGATATTTTCCGATCTGCTGGAACTCATCGATAGTACATATGCATGGCTTATCTGCAGTCTCCAGATAGTTGAATATCTCCGAAAGGGTCATTTCAGGAGAACGTATATCCCCCAACCTTACGTCAAAGGAAGGTAGTCCCGTCAAGGCATCATAACCGAAACTGCCCGAAAGTGATTTAAGAACATTTATGAATGAATCCAGAACCTTTCTACCCTTGGGCACAAGACTCGTATAGATTTCCTTTCCCAGCAGGAGTATGAATTCCTGCAGACTTGTTGTAGAATATATGTCCACATAGAAAGTATGGAAATCCGAAGATATGCTCCCCTGCTGGTACAGATGACGTATCAGCTGCGTCTTACCCATTCTTCTGGGAGAGGTCAGAAGAACATTGGACTGATTGTATACACATCTGACAAGCTTTTCCGTCTCTTTCTCCCTATCACAGAAATACTTATCCGGTACAATACCGTTTATGACAAAAGGATTGAACATGTTTATTCACTTTTCGCAAATATAATTATAAGATTTTGATTATACAAATTTTATAATCAAATCCAGCTTTAAGTAGAGACATATGATCATTGCTGTCCACTAAAAATATGGACGGTTAATAAAAGTTAAAAATCAAACTCTGTAAATGCAACCTCTTGCTGAATGTCAGATAAGTTTCGAACTTTTGCTATGAGTTATTTTACTCTTTTCCTCCGAAATTCACTTTCCCAGGGTGTTCGGAGGAATTTTCATTACCTCTACTAAGATACAAAATATTTATCACATTGACAATCAATTGATTATATTTTTAAAACTATTTCACGACAGTCCCTAGAATAACGTATTGCTGCATCTATAGCAAGTTCACAATACTCTCCGTAAGTTCAGAAGCTGCCAGATACTGCATGACAAAGCTGCCAGCCTCATACTGCCATAAGACATTTGCAGTACCTATCTTTGCCCGTACTTAAAGATAACATGCTGCGGAATCCCACTGATACGGCATATAGAAGTTTTCTTAATAAGGCAGCGCTGCGCCATCTCTTCCTTATCATGTTGAAAAATATCTTTGGCTTCCTGAGTTCATCTTCTTTTTGCCGAATAGTCTCACTACGCTTAAGATATATATTTCCATTAAGATCACGTCGATATCTCAACAGTAAATCAACTTTTAAGAGTTCTCCAAGTTCTATAAAGGTACTAACCTGATAATAGAAATTATCTAGCTGGTCATAGTCAATCCCAGAATAACGCCTTGTCATATCACCGATAAGCGTCTCCTCATCCCCTGTTCTTCATACAGTTTAAGCATTGCTGTCCGATATTCCTCATGAGTGATTGCATCCTATGCTTTCATTATCTCCAGTTTCCTTTTACGCTCATACAGTTGCTACAATGTCCAACGGATACATGTCTCTGCCTCAAGCTGATCCTCGAGAAAATTATCAAGTGTTTTCATCACCAGATATATAAGATGGGAAGAATATGCATATGTCTTGGACAAAGCATTTGCATCCACCATAACATAATCCTTCTTACTCACAGACTGAATAACTCCCTCTTACTAGAAAAGACAATGTACCATCTTTATCATGTATGCCAATGCTGTTTTCACCATTGACGGAAACGACTGCATCGGTCAGTCCTTTGCCCGGCACATGGACACCATTGATCAGCCTCTCTCATCTTTACATAACCGGTCTACTCGACTTGTGCAAAAGCAGATACCGCGATGAGCAGCTAGACCAATAATGCCATAATTCTTTTCATACCGATTATTTTCTTCTATTCCACTTACGATACTTCTTTATCAGTTCCTGCTTCTCTTCCACAGAAATCCATTTATAACCAAGTCCTACCCCCAACTTATCTTCAAAAGGCACTACAATAAATTCTCCGTCTTTATATAATACATATGTCTTTTGTTTTCGTGATTGCACTATCTGCATAAATGAAAAGAAGTTGTGTTCCTCTTGATCAAAGGACCATTCTTCATATTCAATAACATAGTATTCACCATTCAAGCCCATTAAGCTTGCAGTAGAGTTATTCTCTACACGAGCAATCACCATAGAATTTCTGATCAAAGCATCATAATCCACCTTGAATCTTCCATCATAATTTGCTGTACTTGTAACGGCATTATATGAATTGTGAAGTTCCCTAAAAAACAGTTGAGTATATATATTCTCAGATCCTTCCGCATCAATGAAGTAATAATATAGTGCTGATAAACAAGCTATTGCTTCATCATACTGATGAAGTTTATTATAACACCCAGCGAGTGCATACCTTAATGATACTGTATGCATATGATTCCAACCATATAGTTCCTTCGATAAGTTTATTGCCTTATTAGCAAATTCAACAGCTCGTTCATATTGTTGCATTCGATCATACATAGATGATAGATTCCCATATATAGTCACGACGTCTGGTGATTTTTCTCCATAAATCTTCAACCTTATATCAAGAGCAAGCTTAAAATATTCTTCAGACATATTCCATTTGCCCAACTCACTATACAAAGTCGCTAGATTATTATAGGAGATTGCCGTTTCTGAATGATCTTTACCAAGCACCACAAGTCTGCACTCCAATGCCTTATTAGCTAATATTTCTGCTTCATCATACTTTTTCTGTAGAAAATATATGGTTGACAAATTATCATAAATAGTCGCAAGAAAAATATGATTATCTCCCACAACGTCTATACCTATGGATTCAGCCTTTTTATAGCAAGCTATTGCTTTATCATAATCTTTTATGTTGTTGTATATTGAACCAAGATTATTATATGCCGTAGCAACCGCTCGATGTTTCTCACCATATACTTCAACAAATATTGACAATGCTTGCGTTTGCATTTTCATAGCCTTATCAAACTTATCTTGATCAGAGTACAGCATAGCTAAATTATGATATATTTCAGCTATGGTGATATGAGATGTACCATATAGATTTTGACATATCTGTAAAGCCTCCATATAGCAATTATATGCATCTTCATAACGTAATTGATTTTTGTAGCACACTCCTAGATTATTCCAAGCGATAGCTACATTACCATGATTCTTTCCGTAAATTTCAGTAGCGAGATCTTTTGACTTTGTATGATAATATATTGCCTTTTCGTAATTACTCTCCGCCTTAGAATAATAAGATGCTATTTTATTATATGTTGTAACAATATCCGGATGGACTCCATGGTAAAAATCATTATATATGTCTTCTGATTTTTGATAGAATAGTAATGTCTGATCATATTCACCGTTATCCATTGCTAAAGATCCTATTAACTGATAAGATGACGCTACTCTAGGATGTCTATCACCCAAAATCTTGATAAAAATATCATTTGCTTTATTTGCATATTCTAATGCCTCAGTGTTTTTGTCACGTTTCCTTAATACCTGAGCTAAATGAAAGTATGCATTTGCTACATCTTTATTTAATTCACCATATTTGCTCAATCGTATTTCTAGCGTTTGTTTTAAGCATGATAGTGCAGCATCATACAAACCCATATCAACATAATAGTCTGCTTTTATCTTGTTAATACTTGCTATACCCAAGGAATCCTCCAACTCTTCATAAATCAACATGGACTTCTCCAGACAATCCAATGCAGATTCATACTCATCTTTACTTATATATATGTTCGCAATATTCGCATAACTCTGCGCTAATCCACGTATAGGGAACTGAGAACTTGTTCTTAATTCTATAGATGTTTTATATGCATTAAGAGAATTTTCATAGTCACCCAATTGATAATATATCGTACCCATGCAATCATAAACTGACGGATGTTTATATGAAAATAAGATCTCTGTAAATATAGCTAAAGCCTCCTCATACTTTCCTAAATATTGATCGATAAAGATTGCATAATCCATCCTCCAATCATATCTTGTAGTATCCAGTTCCATCCTCTCTCTGAGTAATGATGCAGCAGCAACATTGTCAAATCTCAGAGAAGCAATCTCATATCTGGTCATCAACTCAGCTGCATAGTCCTCTCTCATCTTTGCCTCCGCTTTTTTCCTTTCAGCCAGAGACTGTTCCAACATATGATTCTCTTTCTCCAGCAGTTCCAAAGCCTGCTTGGTTCCTTTGCTCTCAATTAACGCCTCGGCCTTCTCCAACTCTCCCTGCTCGATATAAGAGTTTATGAGCATATCAAGCGAATCCAAGCGATCATAATCCACCTTTGCATACCTGTCAGCAAGTTTACTAATCAGATTTTCCGATTTATCATAATAGTCATTAAGTTTACACAACTCCTTTATGTGTTTTTCTTCAGAAATTGTTCTAGCCTCCAATTGTTGCAGAAGCTCATTATACTTTCGCTGATATTCCTCCTCAATTCTAACTCTGACCTTACTCTCTATCTCGCTTTTTGTGTTATTATATACGTCATTTGATATCATGGAAATTTCTAACGGAATCTCATCAGAGTAAGGATATTTTCTACCTATTACGTCCTCATCAACAAGGCTATAGCCAATTCTAGAGACTCTACTCAGACTATATGCTTGACCTACCACATAGTGAGCCAATGACAAGCTAAAACGTCCTGAACTATCTGACAATGAAGCATTTGCCGCTCCTTCCACACGTACCATGACGTTTTCAACAGGTTCCCCAGAGTGCCCCGGACGACCAATGGTCTTAACAATGCCTAATTGTTCCTGTGCATTAGAAACAAATATATAAAATAGCAATAAGGCAGATATTATAATCTTTTTCATATGAAATATTTTTATTCTTTTCTAATGCATAAGCGACCTCAAAACAAAACCAGTCTTTTTCCCAATCCTCTCTCTTGCACGAATCTAAAGACCCCTCTTCCAAAATGACAAATACATCTTTCTCATTCTCAATATAATTCAACAACTGAGTATTGAAATTGTCGCGCCACATCTCTTCGAGATCATAAAACGTACTATAGTCGCGAGTCGTCAGTCTATAATACAGGTTATTAGCCATTGATAGACTTTTACGCTTGTAACTTATAAATATATCGAAGACATTTAAGGCCAAACTTCTTTACATAAAAATAAACCACCCCTACTTCTCCTCCCAGTCCATATCCAACTCCAATCCACAGTTATCACAGAAAACCTGATGCTTGTAAATCGGATTTCCGCACTTGCGGCAGAAGTATTCATCTTCGGAGTCCAGGATGCGTTTTTTCAGGACCTGATACAGTTCGGTCTCTTCGCGCTTGATGAGGTCGTAGCCGAGCTTCAGCAGGAGCTTGATGGTCTTCATGGCCATCTCACGGTCATATTCCTTCTCGCTTTCAGGAAGCTTTGAGTAAGGTACCATATCCGGATTCTGCTTGAGCGCATCGTTACGTACAGGTCCGTATGTCCATCCCTCCTTCTGACGGTTTTCAGCCCAGATTTCGTGTGCATTTTCAGCTATGGCTTCACGCAGTTCGTTCAGATCCTCAGTCAATTCGACATCCGAGAGATCTATCGGCTTAGGAATATATGTATTCATATCTTTTGTAGTTATGGTTACAAGATAGTTCTTTGAGTCTGCCCATGCATCTGCAAAGCGGCTTGCAGGATATGAATCTTCTGAGTTCGGAGAATCCGGATCAAACAAAGTGACCGTATCTTTCTCGACGTCATATGCAAGAACAACGACTGTGTGATCAGGTATCTGACCGAACAATATGTCTTCCTTCAATTCTTCCACAGGATCCCCGATCAATTCTCCCCCATCGACGGCAGCAATGAGATGATTCCCTGCAGCCAAGGCCGTACGGATATCTTCTAATGTGCATTTGAAGCGGCGGGTAACGTTCAGACCCTGATTCTCCAGATGCCGGCCTATGTTGTGTAGAGCAGTGCCGTCCTTTTTCTGCCACCCGTTCCTTAATGCATCCTGCAGCAGACTGTCCTCATCAAAGTCAACGCCTATGCGGCCAAGCACATATTTCTCACACTCCAGACTGCAATGACTCTCATCATCGCAATTTGCAGCAAGAGCCGTCATAGGTAAAATCTCGATGCTACACGTATCCAGCCCCAGCTCCTTGTCTACAGCTTGGGAAATATGCATCAGTTCCCTCAACTGCGCATCTTCAGCAAGCGACTGAATGATACAATCGCTTTCCTGTGCCGTGGCATTGCCATCCAGAAAGGCGGCCAGGATCTCTGCCGAAAAAGTGTTATCTACAGGCTTTTTCATATTTCTCCATTTCTTTAAGTGCCAGACCGGTCAATGCCGCCACTGCACGTTTCTTGATATTATACAAATTATCAGTCTTTGTCCTGAGTTCCTGAGCAACCTTCGCAGGTTCCGCATCATCCAGAATCAGACGTTTTATCACATATGCATACCTTCTGTTAGGCATCATGTCCATAAGGCGTCGCATATCAATTACAGCCGATATTCTTCTCTCAGTATCAACAACTTCGGACTTTGCAGCACAATCTAATAGAGCCTCTTTCGAGGTATCATCTATCATATCGTCACGCTTGGCTATGAAAAAGCGGATCGCCACCACCTTCATCCACTGATATACGGAACTCCTGCCCTGAAACTGTCTCAGACGGTATGCATCATTTTCCATTAGGTGTATATAGAATTCATTTACGAATTCATCATAATCAACGGGATATGAGAAAACAAAACGGATGATAGTGATAAAAAGCGGACGGCAACGGGTGAAAAAGAATTCATCCGTCACCTCATTGTCACGCTGTATGAGTTTGTCAACTATTTCCTTGTCCGTCATCATACGTCCCTCATTACATCCAGGATATTGGTCACTATCGCTCTGTCATATTGCTTTGATGATTCTAAAAGTTCATCATATGGAGCAATATCCTTGTGATAGAAATTATCCTTGAGATACCTGTTGATGTCCTTGCCCTGCTTCACGACATCAGGATCTGGATTCGTCAACATATCGTTGATTTTATGTCTCTTGGAGGCAAACATCGGCTGAGTACCGAGAAGCAATCTTTCCATATTCCATCTGTTATGTTCAACCTCAGACAGGCTTGCAATATCGGATGGGCTCAAGAACGTACCGCCATCAACATTGTCGGGATCAATACCCACACTGCGAAGCTTTATAGGAATAGAATTTGCCGCGTACAGATTAGAAAGCTTGAAGACGTATGCCAGCTCTGTATCCCAATACTTCTCAAGCACAGAAAATTCTGCCATACCCTCATATTTGAGGCTGTTGTTTTCAAGCTGATACAGATAGTTTATTCTCTTTGCCTTGACGATTCTCTTGCGGAACAGAGGGTCATAGCATTCATCCTTCATTCCGAAAGGATAGATATTGCCGTATCTTTCCGTCTTATGGGCATATTTCAAGACCTCACCGCTACGCGGCTGATAGACAAAGACCGGTATCTGCTTGGCATATATCGCCTCAGGCAGATACAGAGCAGCGGCCACATTGGCATCCGACTCATTTTCGCACAATGCCATAGTAAGATACTCCTTCTTGCTGCATGCCCACTCGCTCAACAGCGAACGGACATTGTCCGACTCGATGGAACCGTCAATGAATTCCCATTCTATATCAAGGAAATCTCCATATTCTGCAGACGGAGTTCTCAAAGTTTCTCTTTGCTTCATACCAGCTTTATCCCAATATATATGGCTGGCATGGGAAAGACGGAAGATATTGTCATAATGTCCAAGGAAGAAATCCATTTCCTCCCGTATATCCGGAGCAATGAAGCATATTTTGGTTCTGTTCTTTCCATCTTTGAAATTAGGGAAATGAGCGATATGAGCCACCGTAGAGGCCATAGCATAGCTCATCTGGGTCATTCCATATATCACGAACCTGACAGTTTCTTCGGAATCCGCCTTGATTCCATCGCGGTCAATAGCCGGGAAACGGCATTTCTCAGCTTCTGTGTTGCATCCGCACAGTGCATTATACTCTCGGGAAACAAGAACTCTTTGAGCCCAATTCTCCAAAGAATTGATGATATTCAGATATAGCCATGTATCCTTTTCCTTCTTGCCGAACTGAAGTACATGATATGTCGAGACTCTGTCGACGACCAGATAGCACTGCACGGCACGGCGTACATCCTTGCATACGGATTTTATAAGGTTCCAGCATTCCAGATTTATAGAATCGTGATCAATCTCGTCATCTTCTCCCAATATATAGATGCTGTAGGCCTCGTCAATCTGTACATTGCGCAATGTCTGCTCGATGATCCTTGAACCGTTAAGCCAGGTAACATCCAGTCTGTCCTCCATTTGCGGAACATCGGACAGAACCTTGTCATGAAGCTTTTCCGTATCCTGAGTAGTCAGTATTACTATCTTTCTGTTCTGATGCACTCCGGTCTGAATGAACTCTCGCAACATGTTCACAAGCATTGAGTTTGCTCCAAGAACCAGCACGTGGTCATCGAATCTGTATCGTACGCGTCCTTTCTTGAAGTTTTCGATTCTGTTGCTGACAATGTTTCCAAGCACGGTAATCAGCATGGCAGTGAAGAAGACTGCGCCGGCAAGTGTGACAAGCAACTGGGTAACTACAGTGAAAGGGGCATTGTCACTATCGTTGAATGAGCCGGGATCAAGCATCAGTTCCAATGCCCTTACCATAGGCATCTTATCACAATTTCCGGAAGCCTGAGCAGGAGCAGGCGACATACGCAACGCTATTGTACTTAACAGCAGAACAATGAGTAATGCTCCTCCCAGGAACATCACCTGACGACCCCAACCGCTCGAAAACGAACGGTCAAACCAGCGGATACACCTGTTCCAATATTTTTTCAGACGGTTCATCTGTCAAAAGACTTGATCGTATCCTTAACAACTTTATCAAGCACTGCTTCCTGAGTCCTCTTCAACACCTTCTCCTTGAATGAAGGCTCCGGCTCGGATTTCTTCTTGTCATCTTTTTTATCTGCTTTCTCCTTTTCATGCTGAAGTTGCACCATCACCAGACAATAACGTCCTGTGAGAATGAGAACGACCGTAGCTAGGATCAGGACGGTAACAAGAACGATGCACTCATTATTGCGCAATGGAAGATTTACGAAAGATCTTATGCCCAAATATATAAGCACTAAAGCCAACAAAGTCCCATAAATCTCAAAGATATTCTTTAAATAGTTCTGTTCAGGACATTCCTTAGACTTAGGATTCTCCTGCTGGTCAGTCTTCTGCTTCGGTGTTTCTGCTGTAACCGTATGTTTGTCTTCTTTCAATATTGCCTCCAGTTCACTTTTAATTTCCTCGAAAATCATCTTTTCAGTATCACGTTTGAATTCCTGACGCTGATCTTCAATCTGCTCGTTTACAGTCTTATCATTCTGGTCGCTCATAGGTCAAAAGTTTATCGGTTATTATTTAATAATGCTATATATTCATTCAAAGTCTTTTCCGGATCTTTCTCCTGAAGGTTCGTAAACACACTTCCTAATACTCCGGAAATTTCATTTACATCCTCTACTGACTCATACTCTTCATCCAAACCAAGGTCCAACAGATATTCTTTCAAGGCTGCAAGTTTGCTCTTGAGATCGACAAAGACGCTGGAGCAGGAAAGTATTGAGAAAAAGCGCACAAACAGTCGGTACATTCTGACAGAACATTCTTTTTCAAGATATTCTATCAACTCCTGCCTGTAGGATAGCACATCATTGGAATTGGAACCTCCGATCCGCTCAGCAAAAGTGTTTTTAAGAGCAGATTCATATGACTCCAAAAGACTTGAATCATCTATAGATACAACCATATTCTCATATTCTCCCGCACACCTCGAAAGATTGGCAACCATTCTATCCAAAGCTTCCGGAAGTACCTTTATACCTTTGTTCCAAGCATACTCTTCTACACGAGCAAGAACAGCTGATTCCGCCTCATTAATCATCCTTTCAACATCAAGGCCATCGATAAAAGCCTGATATTCATTTTCCACTCTCTCTTTTATGTCAATTTTGAGTTCCTCCGGAATGACATTATGGAATTCACCATCTTCATTCTTGAAGCGGATGAAGTCGAGACTGGCATATATGAGATTATGCATCTCATTCTTGCACAGATTGAAGATATTGGCAGCATCATCTACCGGTCCAAGACCGGATACAGGATATAGGAATTCTGCAACCTCAGAAGATGTGCCAGAGGTTCTGAGCAGAGACTGATATCGTGATTTCATAGATTAATTCATTAGTTCCTACAAAACTACTAAAAATATACGAACTATTTTATTGTACTTGCCTGTTTTTTCCATAAATTGCGGAATATTAAAATACTAAGGAACCATGACACACGAAGTCTTCATCAGTTATTCATCCAAAAACAAGAACGCCGCCCAGGCAGTATGCCATATTTTAGAGCAGAACAGAGTGAAATGCTGGATGGCTCCAAGAGATATTCCGGGAGGTTACTCATATGGAGATCTTATTGAAGATGCAATAAATACTTCTAAAGTATTCATTGTCATATTTTCTGAATCATCATCTGCATCACAGTGGTGTCAAGCCGAGTTGAACATCGCATTTACCGAACAGAAGCATATAATTCCTTTCAGGATTGACGAAGCCCCTTTGAAAGGATCAAACCGTCTGATTCTTAATCAGGCACATTGGATTGATGCATATCCCGACTATGAGGAGAAGTTCAGAGAACTGGTCGAGTCTGTCCTTATGGTTCTGGGAAGAAAACACCAAAAGATGCAAGTCGAATGTACGGAATGCAAACCTATTAACATGATAATGGTCGAGGGCGGTACATTCTGCATGGGAGCGACAAAAGAACAGGGAAAGGACGCATCAGACGATGAGCGACCTGTGCATGAAGTTACATTATCTGATTTTTATATTTCCGAGTCACCTGTCACGGTAAGCCAGTATAGAGAATTCTGCAATGCTACCGGTCGAAGCATGCCTCCTGAACCAAACTGGGGATGGATTGACAGTCACCCGATTGTAAATGTCTCATGGCATGATGCGGACGAATTTGCACGATGGAAAGGAATGCGTCTGCCTACGGAAGCTGAATGGGAATTTGCAGCAAGAGGAGGAGTACACACCAGACACTGCAAATATAGCGGAGGAAACATCATTGACGATGTCGCATGGTACGAAGGGAATACCAACAAGTCCGGAACAATGCCCGTAATGACAAAAAAGCCTAACGAATTAGGGTTGTATGATATGAGCGGGAATGTATATGAATGGTGCAACGACTGGTGCGACGACTATACATCAGAGCCACAGCATAATCCTTCCGGACCGGAAGAGGGAATAATAAAGGTTGGAAGAGGCGGAAGCTGGCACAGTCCGTCCAAAAATCTGAGGATATCCAACAGAGACAATGACCCGCCTGAATTCTATTGCCACAATGTAGGATTCAGAGTAGCCTCTGACAAATAAAAAACACCTCCCCGACAGGAAAACCGCCGGGGAGGTGAACCATAACCCTATTATTAACAACTAAACTAACCGTGACTTAGGATTTTGCAAAGGGTGTGCCAGAGACGGATGGCGGTCTTGAGCCGACGTGTATAAATTTCATCAATGGCGATTATTTCTTCTGACAATGT